>Ga0315281_10000252_pt1 | contig 71236 bp, 71 predicted proteins | sample YL17G07_0_MG_FD_204540 | JGI IMG/M metagenome (GOLD analysis project Ga0315281, IMG submission 204540) | Sediment microbial communities from Yellowstone Lake, YNP, Wyoming, USA - YL17G07_0 | ecosystem: Environmental > Aquatic > Freshwater > Lake > Sediment | place: USA: Wyoming | collected... | reverse complement strand
CCCGTCCATGGTGCCCATCATCCGCGATCCGGCCAAGCTCAGCGAGGACTCGGACGCGGTGTTCTACTTCCCCGGCTGCGGCTCCGAGCGCCTGTTCGGCCAGGTCGGCCTGGCGACGCAGGCGATGCTGTTCGAGCTCGGCGCACAGACCGTGCTGCCGCCGGGATACTTGTGCTGCGGCTACCCGCAGACCTCGTCGGGCAACCGCGACAAGGGCGACGAAATCACTACCGCCAACCGCGTGCTGTTCCACCGCGTCGCCAACACCCTCAACTACCTCGACATCAAGACCGTGATCGTGTCCTGCGGCACCTGCATGGACCAGTTGCAGCAATACCGGTTCGAGAAGATATTCCCCGGCTGCCGTTTGCTCGACATCCACGAATACCTGATGGAGAAGGGCGTGCACCTGGACGGTGTCGCAGGCGTGCGCTACCTCTACCACGACCCCTGCCACACGCCGATGAAAACCCACAATCCGCTCAGGGTGGCGAACCAGTTGATGGGGAGCGAAGTCTTACTCTCGGAGCGCTGCTGCGGCGAATCCGGCACGCTCGCGGTGACGCGCCCGGACATCTCGACCCAGGTGCGTTTCCGCAAACTCGAAGAAATCCAGAAGGGCGCCGCCACGGTTCGTGACGGTAGTGCGGCGACTGAGGTCAAGCTGCTGACCTCGTGCCCCTCTTGCCTGCAGGGACTATCGCGCTACAATGATGACGCAGGCATCGAGGCGGACTACATCGTGGTGGAAATGGCCAAGCACCTGCTGGGCGAGAACTGGATGGCGGAATACGTTGCAAAGGTCAACCAGGGCGGCATCGAACGGGTGCTGGTATAGTCGCTAAACCTCCCCCGCAACGCGCCGACATTGAACATGGGGCGATCAACATTGGGTAACGCGATGTCCTGCGAGCTGTGCGACGAATCGGGTGGCGAAGTGCTTTGGCGCGACGAATGGTGCCACGTGGTGCTGGCGGACGAGCCCGACTACCCCGGCTTCTGCCGCGTCATCTGGGGCGGGCACGTGAAGGAAATGACCGACTTGCCGCAGGCCATGCAGGAGCACATGATGCAGGTGGTGTTCGCGACCGAGCGGGCGGTACGGCAGGTGCTCTCGCCGGACAAGGTCAACCTGGCCAGCCTGGGCAACGTCACGCCGCACCTGCATTGGCACGTAATTCCGCGCTTTGCCTCCGACCGGCATTTCCCCAATCCGGTGTGGGGAAGCCCGCGCCGCGAGCCGCAGCCGATGCCGCTGGCAAACCTTGCGGACAAGCTGAGGAACGCGCTGCAGCAGATGCTGCGGGCAAACGATCAGGTATTGGACTAACGAGGTGATAGGCCATGCTGTCTCTGACCTTACGTAAACTGGGCGGCGAGTTGCAGCCGCAAATCAGCGACCTGGCTGCCTGCAAGCGCTGGCTCGCGGCATTGCCGCTCAGCAACGTGCAGGCTGCCCACGGCGAGATCGGCGGCCAGCTCGAACTGCTGAACTGCTTTCCCGTGGCGCCGCTGGAGCGCCTGCGCATCATGGAGCACCTGCGCGAAACGGTGGACTTCGTCCAGGCCGAGGTGGCCAAAAAATATCTCAACAAGCCGGTGCCATTCGACAAGGCGGAACAGGCAGCCTGGAACAACGTCCTCGCACTGTGGCAGTCCATGGCGGAGGCTTACCAGCGCGGCCTGCAGGCATGCATCGACGGCGACATGGAAGTCGCCGAATACGTCGCCCTTATCACCCAGCGCTGCCTGCGCTACTGCGCGATGCAAATGCTCGAGCAATACCGTGCCTTCCGCGAACTGGACGGGGAATCGTGGCGGCAGTTGCACGCCCTCCATGCCTTTGCCGAGAAAAAGGGTTTCGCGGCGCGGCCGGTCAAGGACAGCCTGAACCATCAGGTTGAGGCCACCACCTGCGGCGCAGCTTATGTTCAGGCGTTGCTCACCTTTCTCGCCAATCCCTACCAGCTTTCTTCCAGACAGCTCGCCCAACTGCAGCGCTGGCTGGAAAAATGGGCGGTGCGTGTACCGGTGCTTCCGAGGCAGCCGCAAAACGCCGGCCTTTCCCCGCTTGCCGTGGATTTGAACGGTGCCATGCCCCCCGCCGTCGCCAGTGCGGACTCGCCGCTGGCGGAACCGCGCTACCTCGACTCGGAAAGCCTGGCATCCACCATCCGCAAGCGCATCAAGTTCCTGCGCAAGGGTGGTGCGCCCGCCGAGGTCGGCCTGGGCGAGGATTGCGTAGCGCCCGCCTGCGAAGTCTTTCTCACCGCGCTGTACCAGCACTGGTGCGAGATACCGGTGCCGCGCGCCTGTGCGCGCCATGCCGGATCGGCCACCGCGGAAATCGCGTTCGACGTGCCCTCCATGCATTTCTTCATCAGCGGCGAAAAGCCTTTCAACGAAACCGGAAAGGCACGCGCCCTGAGGCAGGAGGAGTTGCGCGACCTGCAGATGTTCGGCCATGTCAGGACTCCGGCGGAAAAGCCCTCCGCGGCTCAGGCGGGATTCACTTCGGAGACCTGGGAAATTCAGGACGAAAGCGCGCTGGGCTTTCGTCTTGCACGCAAGGGCGCAAGCGGCAGCCGCGTCGGCAACAACCAGTTGCTGGCGGTGCGCCCCTCGGACGGCGCGGGTTTCGTACTGGGGGTGGTGAGGTGGCTGATGCTGACCGCGCAGGGCGAACTGCATGTCGGCGTGCACGCCCTGCCCGGTGCGCCGACGGCAATTGCCGCCCGCCGCGTCGCGCTGAACACCGCCGACAAACACCGCTTTGCCCAGGCCTTCCGGCTGCCGGAAGTCGCTGCCCTGCAGGCGCCCGAGAGCCTCGTTCTGCCTGCCGGCTGGTTCCATCCGGGCGGCACGATGGACATCGCCGAGGGAGATGAAGTCAGGGGGGTCAGGATGCTGGCGCTGATCGAAAAGGGCGCCGACTACGAGCGCGTGAGCTTCCTGAACCCGGCGGCGCGCAACGAGCCGCCCCGGGATTTCATTTATCCGCAGGATCCCAAGATACTCATTTAGCCTAAAAACTCAGAGCCCCAGAGAACACAGAGAGCACAGAGTAAAAGCAATGGGTTGCCGTGTATTGGCTTCACCCATCAGGTGCGCTGGAAAAACATGCGAAACCCGCTCTATCTCTGTGCTCTCTGTGACCTCTGTGGCTTGAATTGCGGTTTTTAGGTTTAGTCTGCTTCCACCAGCCGCCGCGCCGGGAAGCACACGCTGAAGCAGCTGCCCCTGCCGGGCTCGCTGGTGATGTTGAGGCGCGCCTGGTGCCTCGTGGTGACGTGTTTGACGATGGCAAGCCCAAGGCCGGTGCCGCCGGTTTCGCGCGAGCGGCTCTGGTCGACGCGGTAGAAGCGCTCGGTGAGCCGCGGCAGGTGGTGCGCCTCTATGCCCTCGCCGGTGTCGGTCACGCGGAAGCATCCCTCTTCCCCTTTTCTTTCCCAGCGCAGGGTGATTTTGCCGCCCGGCGGTGTATAGCGCACGGCGTTGCTCACCAGGTTGCCGAAGGCGCTGCGCAGCTCGTCTTCGCAGCCCAGCAGCCAGTCCGGCGCGTCGATGTCCACGCTGATTTCGTGTTTTCCGCCGCTCAACGAGCGCGCGTCGCCGGCAATGGCCTGCAACAGCATGGGAACATTGACGCGGTCCTCGTTCAGCCCGTTCTGGGCGCTTTCAAGGCGCGACAGGGTGAGCAGATCCTCCACCAGCCGCTCCATGCGCCGCGTCTGCTCCAGCATGAGCTGGAAGTAGCGCCGGCTGTCGGCCGGGTTGATCTGGTCCATGTCCGCGAAGGTTTCAAGGAAGCCGCCGACCACGGTGAGCGGGGTGCGCAACTCGTGCGATACGTTCGCCACGAAGTCCCGGCGCATGGTGTCGACCCGCTCCAGTTCGGTAACGTCACGGCTCATCAGCAGCTTGCGCCCGTCGCCAAAAGGCACCAGCTGGATCGACAGCGTCATCTCGCGGTTGGCCGGCGACTTGAACACCAGCGGTTCGGCGTAGTTGTGCGCAGCCAGGTAGTTGATGAACGGCTCCTGGCGTATCAGGTATTTGATGAACTGGCCCTGGTCGCGCTCGATGTCCAGCCCGAAGTGCTTGCTTGCGACCGGGTTGCACCACTCGATCTGGTCCGCTTCGTTGAGCATCACGATACCGTCCGGAATGGCCTGGGCGGCATGCTGGAAGCGTTCCAGAACGGCGGAAAGCTGGGACTGGCTGTGCCTTGTGCGGCGCATCAGCTTTTGCAGGCCGTAAAAGACATCGTCCCAGACCCCGGTGCCGCGGGGGATTCCCGCGTTGTCGACGTTTTCCAGCCAGCCGTTGAGCGCGGCGATATGGCGCCAGTGATGGAACAGGTGCAGCAGGAGGGCGACGCACAATGCGGCCAGCGCGGCCGTGGCGCCAAACAGCGCCCAGCATGCCAGCCCGAAAAACACCAGCAAACCCAGCGCGGTAAACGGACGCCACCAGAAATTAGGCACGCGGTGATTCCGAAGGAGGTCTCAGGAGCGGCCCATTATGTCACAAACGGCCGCGCTTAATGCGCCGAGAAGCGGTAACCGGCGCCGCGCACGGTCTGCACCAGAGGCGCGTGGCCGGAAGGCTCCAGGGCCATCCGCAGGCGGCGGATATGCACGTCCACGGTGCGCTCTTCCACGAACACCTGGTCGCCCCATACCTGGTCGAGCAGGTGGGAGCGGGAGTAGACGCGCTCCGGGTGGGTCATCAGAAAGTGCAGCAGGCGGAATTCGGTCGGCCCCAGTTCCAGCGCCTTGTCGTTGCCGCTCACCCGGTGGGTGACGGGGTCCAGGCGCAGCCCGCCGAATTCGACCGGGTCTTCGGTCATTTGCGGCGCGCGCCGGCGCAGCACCGCCTTGATGCGCGCCAGCAGTTCGCGCGGCGAAAACGGCTTGGTGATGTAATCGTCGGCGCCGGTTTCCAGGCCCGCAATCTTGTCGCGCTCCTCGCCGCGGGCGGTGAGCATGATGATGGGTATCGCCTTCCCGCGGCTGTCTGCGCGCAGCTTGCGCGCCAGGTCGATGCCGCTCATCCCCGGCAGCATCCAGTCCAGCAGAACCAGGTCGGGCAGCGTGTCGCGCAGAACACCGAGGGCCTGCTCGGCGTTTAGCGCGCTGATGACGTTGTGCCCGGACTGGGACAGGTTGAACCTGATCAGCTCCTGGATACCAGGTTCGTCTTCGACTACAAGTATGGTTGCTGGCATTTTCGCTTCCTTAACGTGAAACTCGCATAGCGAGACTGCGTCCCTCTCGCCCGCTTGCGGGAGAGAGCAAGGAGAGTGGGACGGGCGTTGCAGGTTTCATCTTCCGGGCCGGCAAGGCTTGCCATGACCGTTGGGATGGGTCCGTTGCTGCCGCAAATAATATGACGCCAATGTTACAGGTTGGTGACAACCTTTGGTCGCGCCCCGCGCTTTTCCTGCGGCGGCGTGGCGCCGTGCTTGTGATATGATTCCCGCTTGTTGAAAAGACTCTTTCGCCCCAGGGAACTGCCATGGCCGGATTGGACAAGAATACCCCGCGCCCCACCGAAATCAAGCTGCACCAGCAGTCGCGCGAGCTCGAAATCGCCTTCGATGAAGGCAGCGTGTTCAAGCTGCCGTGCGAGTTCCTGCGCGTCTACTCGCCCTCGGCCGAGGTGCGCGGCCACGGGCCGGGCCAGGAAGTGCTGCAGGTGGGCAAGAAGGACGTCAACATCGTGCGCATCGAGCCCGTCGGCACCTATGCCGTGGCGCTGGTTTTTACCGATAGCCACGACACCGGGATTTACTCATGGGACTATCTCTACGAGTTGGGCAGGAGCTACGTCACGCTGTGGGATGCCTATCTCAAGCGCATGGAAGAGGCGGGCGCCAGCCGCGAGCCTGTCGCCGGCGCCGCCGCCTTCGCATTGCGGCCAAAATCCAAATAACGACCATGGACAAATCCACCCACTTCGGCTTTCAAACCGTCGACGAAGCGGAGAAGGCGCACAAGGTCGCCGACGTGTTTCATTCGGTAGCGAGCCGCTACGATCTCATGAACGACCTCATGTCGGGCGGGCTGCACCGGCTGTGGAAACTGTTCGCGGTGGAGCAGAGCGGCCTCAAGCCGGGTGGGCGCGTGCTCGACGTGGCGGGCGGCACCGCCGATCTGTCGCGCAGGTTCGCCAGGCGCGTGGGCAAGAGCGGGCAGGTGGTGCTCACCGATATCAACAATTCCATGCTCGGCATCGGGCGCGACCGGCTGTTGGACGACGGCGTCGTAGCGCCCGCGGTGCAGTGCGACGGCGAGAAGCTGCCGTTCGCCTCCGATTATTTCGACTGCGTCTCGGTCGCTTTCGGCCTGCGCAACATGACGCACAAGGACGCGGCGCTGAAGGAAATGTACCGCGTGCTGCGCCCGGGCGGTCGGCTCTTGGTGCTGGAGTTTTCCAGGATATGGAAACCGCTCGCACCGATCTACGACGCCTATTCATTCAAGCTGCTGCCGTTCATGGGCAAGCTGGTGGCCAGGGACGCCGAAAGCTACCGCTACCTGGCGGAATCCATCCGCATGCATCCGGGCCAGGAAGAACTCAAGGCCATGATGGAACAAGCCGGGTTCGAACGGGTCGAATACTTCAACCTGACCGGCGGGGTTGTTGCGCTGCACAAGGGCTATAAATTTTAGGATTTTCGTTGTTTGTTGTTTCGTTCTTCCGAGGGGTCTCACCATGAAAAAATTCTTATTGATGTTCTTCGTCGTCCTGGCGAGTGCCAGCCTGATTGCGCCGGATGCTGACGCCAAGCGCTTCGGCGGCGGGCGCAGCATCGGCAAACAGCGCGACACCATGTCGCGCCAGGCTACCCCCCAGCAGCCTGCGGCAGCGCCTGCTGCTGCAGGCGCTCAGCCGGCGCGTTCCGGCATGAGCAAGTGGCTGGGGCCGTTGGCCGGCCTGGCCGCCGGCGGACTGCTGGCCTCCATGCTCATGGGCCACGGCTTCGACGGCATCAAGTTCATGGACATCATCATGATGGCTCTGCTGGCCGGCGGCATATTCTTCAACTTCCGCATGCTGCGCCGCGCGCGGCCGGTGCCGGCACAGCAGCCGCTGCAGTATGCAGGAATCGGGCATCAGGAACCGGCGCCGCTTGGCGGCGGCTCTGCAGCACCCGTGGCACAAGCGGGCGTGATCTACCCGCCCGGCTTCGACGCCGAAGGCTTCCTGCGCCAGGCCAAGACCAGCTTCATCCGCCTGCAGGCCGCCTACGACGCCAAGGATCTCGCCGACATCCGCAGCTACACGACGCCGGAAATGTTCGCCGAGATCAGCATGCAGATTCAGGAACGCGGCGACGCGCCGCAGCAGACCGACGTGGTCACCGTCAATGCCGAGATCGTCGACATCGCTGCCGAAAACGACCTGGGCACCGTCAGCGTGCGGTTTAACGGCCTGGTCCGCGAACAGACGGGCGCCGCGGCGGAACCCTTCGACGAAATCTGGCACGTGCAGAGATCGTTGAACGATGCCAAGGCTTCCTGGCTCATCGCGGGTATCCAGCAGGCCTGACGGCCAAGGCAATGGCCGCCCCGGGAAATGAACATCGTCATGACCGTTTCCCTCTCTCCAAACTCTCTCCCGCCTACGGGAGAGAGGGACGCAGGCTCGCTGCGCGAGTTTTACCTTACTGCCGTTTCATGATCGCCGCCCCGGCCGTCGCGCTGATCAATCATTTGCTGCGCGGCGCACCATGGGCGCGCGAGCGGCTCGCGCCGTTCGCCGGCAAGACCGCGCGCATCCGCATCGCCCCCACCTCCATCACGCTCACGGCGCTGGACAGCGGCGAGGTTGCCGCGGCCCAATCCGACGCGACGCCCGCAGTGGAAATCAGCTTTTCGCCGGCCCTGCTGCCGCGCCTCCTGCTCAAGGACGAAGCCGCCTACCGCGAAGTCGCAGTCAGCGGCGACACCGCCTTCGCCTCAGAAATCGCCTACATCATGAAGAACCTCAGCTGGGACGCCGGCGAGGACCTCAGCCACGCCTTCGGCGACATCGCATCCCACCGCATCACCAGGACCGCCGCAGCGTTCGCCGGATGGCCGGGCCAGGCCGCGTTGAGCGTGGCGCAGACGCTGGCGGAATACTGGACCGAGGAGCAGCCGCTGCTGGCAAAATCGCACCACGTGCAGCGTTTCATCGGCGAGGTGGACGTGCTGCGGGACGATGCCGAGCGCCTGGAAAAGCGGCTGCAAGGGCTGCAGCGGGACTTGGGCGAGTTGTAGCGGCGCGTTAGGTGCGCTGCGCTCAACACATCTACACGGGTCACATATGCTACGAGTACGAGTATAGACCTGACCCTGAGCTTCAGCTCCGGTGCAATCTACGACAAGGCGACGGTCTCGGCGCTGCGCTTTCATTCGTCGCCGTATGTCGAAAATTTTTACAGTTTCGCTTTGAAACTTTCCTGACGAACTGCTGCTGCCCACACCGTTGGCATTTAACCTTCGGTAATTAAATGGGATTTAGGCTTTTCTGTTATCTGTTGGCATGGATTATGCTTAGTGATTGGCAAGGGCAGTACGATTGATTTGGCAAGTGATAGAAATCGTGTCTGACCCCATTTTTTGATTTTTGTTTACATTTTTTGTTTATATTTCAAGTGGGGGTTGTCATGAAAAATCTGAAAATTAACAAGCTGACTGGTTTGATCGCCTTGCTGCTGGTGAGCATGGCCACACCGGTTGCGGCATCGGTGATCTGGGGAAACAATGCCAGCAGCGGGAGAGTGAACCTGGAAGCCTTCGACTCAGTAACGGGGCTCCTCATCCCCGGTCAGCAGTTCCTCGTCCCCAATCTCACGGCCCGAAATGACAACGGCCGCGGCGTCGCGCTTCTCGGCAACACCATCTATTACACGACGGCCAGTTCGGGCAACATCTACGTGACCAACACTGTATCTCATGCCGACTTGGGTATTCTGGTGAACACGGGTTTCGCGGGGATTGCAAACGTCGCGACCGATGGAACGTTCATCTACGCGAACAATTACCAAAGTAATAGCGGGGTCATTAACAAATACACTACCGCTGGCGCGCTGGCGGGTACAGTCACTGTCGGGGCAGGGTACTTCGGGCGTGATGGCTTTGAGGTTCAGAACAATCCGAATATCAATGGCGGCGCCACCACCTTCATCTCGAATCGTGGCGACCTCACGAGCCCCTACGACGTCTACGATAGCACTGGCGCCTTGATTATCTCGGCTTTCATCAACCCGTCCGTTAACGGATTTGGTAACGGACAGACCGGGATTGCCTATGACGGCACCGACTATTTCGTCTCCCAAGTCATGGGCAACAAGCTGTTGCATTATTCCGGGACTGGCAGTTTCCTTGGGGTCCTTGACCTGTCGGGCAACCCCAATCCGCCTAGTGGCCAGCGTTTGCTGGAGGATCTCTCTGCCGTGGGCAACACCATCAACAACCCACCACCCGGCGTCCCCGAACCCGCCACTCTCGCCCTTCTCGGCCTCGGCCTGGCCGGGCTCGGATTCAGCAGACGAAAACAATAGGCGTAACTTGCAGCAATCACACAGACCCCGCTTCGGCGGGGTTTTTTATGCCCATGTGAATTTGAGCATCTGGAAAGGGCAGAAGCTGCCCTTTTGGCGAGCAGGCAGCGCCGTAGGGCGGAAAAGCGCAGCGCCTTCCGCCGTATGGATTCATCCCCGTTCGCCCATCCCCGATATCTCATCCACCCGACCCGCCCAATCGGGCACGTACACGCCCATCCTGACCAGACGGTGAAACGACGAATACGGCCAATCGATCACTCGCGCCGCATGGCCGTGTTTTACCGGGTTGAAGTGAAGGTAGTCCATATGCGCGGCGTAGTCCTGTTCGTCGCGTATCGTGTGTTCCCAGTAGCGACGCTGCCAGATTCCGCGTTCGCCTTTGGCGACACGGACAGCGGATCGCCGCTCGGTGCACGGCACGGACTTTGCGAAGGCGATCTTGATGGCCTTCCATCGCGCGGCATAGTCCGCGTCGCCTTCCGGCAAGGTCCACACTCAATGCATGTGCTCGGGCAACACCACCCAGCCGTCGATGTAAAATGGCCGGGAGCGGCGCACCTTGACCACTGCCGCCCGCAACTCGTCGATGTGCCCGGTCAGCAGGCGGCTGTTGCGTTCCAGCAGGTTGACCGTGAAAAAATAGGTCCCGCCGGGGACGCCGTTGCGGCGGCAGTCTGGCATCGAGGCAGTGTAGCTCCGCGTTTCATGCGGCGGAAGGCGCTGCGCTTTTCCGCCCTACCGCGCCGCTTCCCCATTTTTTCGGTGGATTGATGGGTTGGGCACCAAGGTCACAGTGCCGCGACGAATTCATCGGGCGATATGTCGGCTTGACGCAGAACACCAGCAAGAGTGCCGACCTTGATTTCGCTGTGCATTGGAACGACACAGCCTTTGGAACCGCGCCGCATGATGACATGGCTACCGGATTGGCGAATCTTCGCAAACCCCAATCGTTCAAGCGCCCTCACTACCGTGGCCCCCGAAACATGCGGTAGCTTAGGCATGCGCGGGAACACTGAACATCGTGACCAACGGGTGTCCAGGTGCAGTCAGAGGAAACTCGGACAAATAGAGTGTCGTCGCCTCAGTTAAGTTGGCAAGTGCCTCCTCAACTGTTTCCCCTTGGGTCGTGGTGCCGGTTTCGGGATTGAGGGCAATATATCCGCCTTCTTCAGCAGGGGTAAGAACCGCGGTTAGCTCCATGACCAGACTCCGGGGAAGAAGAAAAACTGATTGTCGCGCATTCCGGGTATTGGTGTCCAACGACCAGGATTTCTTCCGTCGTGCGGCAAGCATGGCGGAAAAAACTAGTTGAACTGAAGTGCCGGATTCGAGCCACGGCGCTATGAAAATTGAATGGTGCCGACGGCGTGTGGCGACAGCACGGTAGGGCGGAAAAGTAGTGTAGGGTGCCAATAAGCGAAGCGCATTGCACCGGATGTTTTGCGAGTTGCTTCGCATCCCTGCGAACCCCATTTCATTCGGCGCAATAACGATTGCGCCCTACACGGGCTGGGGTTCTTACCTCACCCCAGCCTACGGGCTTTTAGGATTTGGTTCAAAGGCTTCTGCCAATTTTTGAAATGGACATGCGGGCGCGCTCTGAAACGCCCAAATGATCTCTTAGATCGTCGATTAGGTCGCTAATTTCGTTGATTCTTTTTGCGAACTCTTCCGGATCGTATTCAACCAACTTTGCTTTTAATCGTGTTTTGGTTTCAAGTTTGATGAATTCCAATGTGCCACCACTCAAATGAATGGTGGCGTGCATCAAGGTATTTCGTTTGGCCTCTTCTTGGATTTTACCTATGGTAGTAAGTGCAGCTTGCTGCTTATCGGTTTGGAGATCGAGTAGCGACTTTAGAATGCCCACTCGTGCCAAAATGCCGAGATCAGACACCACGATTGCGCCCTTGATTCGAGTGATGCCCAAGCGCTTGACAATTGCTGCATCGATGATGGATTCAAACGTAGACCAGATTAGGACGAAAGAGCCGAGCATATGCATAAGCTGATCATTATCGCGATTGACAGTAGTTGGATTTTTTCTTTTCTTGCTCACCATGAAATTCCCCCGGTTACTGAACAAGTTCAACGTAAAGTAGCCATCCTAAACGACGGCTTAGGAACGCGCGGGGGCACACAACGCGCGGGGTCCGTAGCGTGTGTGCTTGGAAGTAGAATCCACCCCTGACCCCGCACACGAGACCTGACCCCGCACACTTCCATCGCGCAGAAAAGTCGGCATCGCCTTCGGGCAAGGTCCACACGCAATGCATGTGCTCCGGCAACACCACCCAGCCGTCGATGTGAAACGGCCGGGAGCGGCGCACCTTGACCACTGCCGCCCGCAAGTCGTCGATGCGATCGGTCAGCAGGCGGCTGTTGCGTTCCAGCAGGTTGCCCGTGAAAAAAGCAGGTCCCGCCGGGGACGCGGTTGCGGCGGTAGTCTGGCATCGCGGCGGTGTCGCGCCGTGAGTCATGCGGCGGTAGGCGCTGCGCTTTTCCGCCCTACGTCCGAGGCTCAGTCCGCCTGCTTGCGCAGAAACGCCGGAATATCCAGCGTATCCACCCCCGACTGCTTCATCGCTTCGATGGTGGCATCGCGGCGCTTGCGCATGACTGCGGGCTGGTCCAGTTCGGCGTAGTCGACTTCCATGGCGATGTTGTCGGTGCCGGTCTTGATGATGCTCATCGGGCGGCTTTGCTGGCGGCTGACCGGGTTGCCGAGGCCGGTGGCGACCATGGTGACGCGCAGGTCCGCGCCCATGGCTTCGTCGATGACGGTGCCGACGATGACGGTGGCGTCTTCGGCGGTGAACGCCTTGATGGTGTTCATGACGTCGTGCACTTCCTTCATCTTGAGGCTCATGCTGGCGGTGATGTTGACCAGCACGCCGCGTGCGCCGGCGAGGTTGACGTCTTCCAGCAGCGGACTGGCGACGGCCTGCTCGGCGGCGCTGACGGCGCGGTCGGCACCGGAGGCGTGGGCGGAGCCCATCATGGCCATGCCCATTTCGGACATGACGGTTTTGACGTCGGCGAAGTCGACGTTGACCAGGCCGGGGCAGTTGATGACTTCGGCGATGCCCGCGACCGCGCCGTGCAGCACGTTGTTGGCGGCCTTGAAGGCGTCCAGCATGGTGACGTCGTCGCCGAGTACGTGCATGAGTTTTTCGTTGGGGATGACGATCAGCGAGTCCACGTGTTTGGACAGCGCCTCCAGACCTTCCTGCGCGATGCGGGCGCGCTTGCCCTCGAACGAGAACGGCTTGGTGACGACGGCTACCGTCAGGATGCCCATTTCCTTGGCGACCTCGGCGATGATGGGAGCCGCACCCGTGCCGGTGCCGCCGCCCATGCCGGCGGTGACGAACAGCATGTCGGCGCCTTCGATCATTTCGGCGATGCGTTCGCGGTCTTCCATGGCGGCTTCGCGCCCGACGTCCGGGTTGGCCCCGGCGCCCAGCCCCTTGGTGACCGCGGTGCCCAGTTGCAGCTGGATGCGGGCCTGGTTGCGCTTCAAGGCCTGCGCGTCGGTGTTGGCGCAGATGAATTCCACGCCCTGCACCCCCTGGCCTATCATGTGGTCGACCGCGTTGCCGCCGCAGCCGCCGACGCCGATCACTTTGATGACTGCTTCCTGGGATTGTGTATCCATGATTTCGAACATGTGTTTCTCCTTTGTTTCGCGATTGATAACCCGACAGCCCGTGTCCCGCCATTGCTACAAGTTTTGCCGCTTTTTCCCTTACCCCGGCGTGCTCTCCACTATCCCTAACGGTCATGGCAAGGCTTGCCAGCCCAAAAAAACCAAACCTGCCATGACCGTCCCTCTCTCCCTGCTCTCTCCCGCAAGCGGGCGAGAGGGACGCAGTCCCGCTGCGCGGGTTTCCCGTTAAAAGTTGCCTTTGAACCAGCTTTTCATGCGCTCCAGTATCTGTTCGAACGAAGAGGTCTGCAGTCTGGTCATCTGATGCCTCTGGTACTGTTCCTGGCCGGACAGCAGCAGCCCGACGCCGGTTGAAAAGCGCGGATTGCGCACCACTTCCGCCAGACTGCCGACGTAGTGCGGCATGCCCAGCCGCACCGGCATGTGGAACACTTCTTCGCCCAGTTCGACCATGCCCTGCATGGCGGCGCTGCCGCCGGTGATGACGATGCCGGAGGAGAGCAGATCCTCGAAGCCGCTGCGGCGCAGCTCGGCCTGCACCAGGGAATAGAGCTCTTCCACGCGCGGCTCGATCACCTCCGCCAGGGTCTGGCGTGAAAGCTGGCGGGGGCTGCGTTCGCCCACGCCCGGCACCTCCACCAGGGCATGGGGATCGGCCAGCTGGCGCAGGGCGCAGCCGTGGGCGCGCTTGATGTCCTCGGCGTCCTTGGTCGGGGTGCGCAAGGCCATGGCGATGTCGTTGGTGATCTGGTCGCCGGCGATGGGGATGACCGCGGTGTGGCGGATCGCCCCGCCGATGAACACCGCGATGTCGGTGGTGCCGCCGCCGATGTCCACCAGGCACACGCCGAGGTCCTTTTCGTCTTCGGACAGCACCGCCAGCGCGGAGGCGAGCGGCTGCAGAATGAGGTCCCGCACTTCCAGGCCGCAGCGGCGCACGCACTTGATGATGTTCTGCGCAGCAGACACCGCGCCGGTGACGATGTGCACCTTCACTTCCAGGCGCACGCCGCTCATGCCCAGCGGCTCGCGCACGTCCTCCTGGCCGTCGATGATGAATTCCTGGGTGAGGATGTGCAGGATCTGCTGGTCCGTGGGGATGTTCACCGCGCGCGCGGTTTCGATCACGCGGTCCACGTCGGCCTGCGACACTTCCTTGTCCTTGATCGCCACCATGCCGTGCGAGTTGAAGCTCTTGATGTGGCTGCCGGCAATGCCGGTGTAGACCTCGCGGATCTTGCAGTCGGCCATCAGCTCCGCCTCCTCCAGCGCGCGCTGGATGGCGTTGACGGTGGACTCGATGTTGACCACCACCCCCTTCTTCAGGCCGCGCGAGGGATGGCTGCCCATGCCGATGATTTCCATGCGGCCTTCCGGCGTCACCTCGGCCACGATGGCGACGATCTTCGACGTGCCGATGTCCAGCCCGACGATGAGGTTCTTTTGTTCCTTGGCCTTGCTCATTGCGTTCTCACTTTTTTATCCCCTGGGGGCCGGCATGCGCACCGCGAACCCGTTGGGGTAGCGCAAATCCACGTATTGCACCGGCCGGTCCAGTTTTGCCAGGGTCTGTCCGTACACCCTGACGAATTTGGCCAGCCTCGGTTCCACCTGCTCCCGCCCCAGTTCCACGGTCAATCCGTTGTCCAGGCGCAACTGCCAGGCGCGGCGCGGCGACAGCACCACTTGCGAAGGCGCCAGCCCAAGGGGCGCCAGCGCCTGGCGGAACTGCCCGTAGCGCTGCGCCAGTTCCTTCTCGCTGCCGCCGGGCCCGATGAACACCGGCAGATCGCTGCCGGACGCGGCCCCGAACAGTTCGCCGCGGGTGTTGACCAGCGCCATGCCGCCCCAGCGCGCCAGCGCCACATGCTCTTCCACAGCCACTTCCAGCCGGTCCGGCCAGCGCCGGCGCACGCTCACGCTGCGCACCCAGGGCAGCTTCTGAAAAGCGCCTTTTGCCTGCTCCAGGTCCAGCGTGAAGAAATTGCCTTTCAGTTCGCGCTTGACGATGAGTTGCACCTGTTCCCGCGTCACGTGCGTGAGCTGCCCGTCCACCTTTACCTCGCGCAGCGGGAACACCGGCAGGTGCACCACCAGGAACAGCACCGCGTACGCCAGCAACAGCGCCGCCAGCGCGTACAGCAGGTTGGCGACCCACAGCAGCAGTTGCGGCTTATCCCACATGCGCCAGCTCCAAGATGTTCAGCACCAGTTGGTCGAACGGAATGCCCGCCTTGCGCGCCGCCATCGGCACCAGGCTGTGGTCGGTCATGCCGGGCGAGGTGTTCATTTCCAGGAAATACGGGACGCCGCTCGTGGTCACAATGAGGTCGGCCCGCCCCCAGCCGCGGCAGCCCAGCACACGGAAAGCCTGCTGCACCAGCTCGGCGATCTGCTCCTCCTGCGCCTGCGGCAGGCCTGCGGGGCAGGTGTAGCGCGTGTTGTCCAGCAGGTATTTCGCTTCGTAGTCGTAGAACTCGCGCGGCGTCTCGATGCGGATGGAGGGCAAGGTCGCCTCGCCCAGGATGGGTACCTGGATTTCAGCACCTGCGATGAACTCTTCGGCCAGCACCAGCCTGTCGTACCTGGCGGCTTCCTCGTAGGCGGCCCGCAGCCCGCTGGCCTGTGTGACCTTGCTGATGCCGATGCTGGAGCCCTCGCTGGCGGGCTTGACGAAAATCGGCAGGCCGAGCTGCTTCGCCACCAGATCGAAATCGCTGTGCTCGTCCAGCAGCACGAAATTCGGCGTGGGTATGCCCGCGGCCTTCCACACCAGCTTGGTGCGCCACTTGTCCATGGCCAGCGCGGACGCCATCACGCCGCTGCCGGTGTAGGGGATGCCCATCAGTTCGAGCGCGCCCTGGATGGTACCGTCCTCGCCGTAGCGGCCGTGCAGCGCGATGAAGACGCGGTCGAAGCGCTTGAGGCCGCTCAAGGCGCGCCTGGCCGGATCGAACGCATGCGCGTCCACGCCGCGGCTTTTCAGGGCGGCGAGCACGGCGCGGCCGCTCTTCAGCGACACTTCGCGTTCGGCGGACCTGCCGCCAAGCAGGACCGCGACCCGGCCGAATTTGTTTGCTTGCGTCATCTGAAATCCTTCACGCTTTTTCCCCGATGATCCGCACTTCGCGCACCAGTTCCACGCCCTGGCGTTCGCGCACGGTCTGCTCCACCTGGCCGATCAGCGCCTCGATGTCCGCCGCCGTGGCGCCGCCGGTATTGACGATGAAGTTGGCGTGCTTCTGCGACACCATGGCGCCGCCGATGGCCGTGCCCTTGAGTCCGCATGCCTCGATCAGCCGCGCGGCGTGGTCGCCGGGCGGGTTGCGGAACACCGATCCGGCGTTGGGCAGGTTGAGCGGCTGGCTGGCAATGCGTTTGGTCAACAGCTCCCTGATCCTGCGCAGCGACGCAGCACCGTCGCCCCTGGGCAGCTTGAACCACGCGGCAACGAACCATTCCTGCGGCTGCGCCGTCGCCAGGGTGACATGGCGGTAGCCGATCGCGTAGTCGGCGGGCACGCGCTCGTTGAGGTTGCCGCGCCGGTCCAGCGTCAGCACGCGCGCCACGACGTCCCAGGTTTCCGCGCCGTAGCAGCCGGCATTCATGGCGAGCGCACCGCCCACCGTGCCGGGGATGCCCGCCAGGAATTCGGCGCCGGTGAGGCCGTGCCTTGCGGCGAAGCGCGCCACCTTGGGGCTGGCGACCCCGGCTTCCGCGTAGAGCAGCCCGTAGTCGGTGCCGCTGCGCGCAAGGGAAAGAGGCGACTTCATGCCTGCAGCCGCAGTCACGCCGTTGCGCCTTTGTTCGATGTAGAGGTGGCCGAGAGCGGGGTGCGTGAGCACCACCGTGCCGCGCAGACCGCCGTCGCGCACCAGCAGGTTGCTGCCCAGGCCCACCAGGCAGACGAGTTCGTCCGGGGGCATGGAGCGCAGGAAATACGCCAGGTCGGCGAGGTCGGCCGGCACGTAGACCCGCTTCACCCGGCCGCCGGTGCGCCAACTGGTGTGACGGCTCATGGGCTCGTCCAGCCTGAGCGTGCCGCGCAGCGCGTCGGCCTCCGCCTGGCCTTCCTCCCAAATCCGGTTCTGCGCCATGTTCCTCACTCCTCGCTCCTGGCCAGTTTCGGCGGCACCTGGCCGATGGAACCGGCACCCATGGTGACCACCACGTCGCCATCGCGCACCACGCTGCGGATCGCTGCCGGCAGCTCGGCCACGTCCTCGACAAAAAGCGGCTCGACGCGCCCCAGCACCCGGATCGCCCGCGTCAGCGCGCGGCCGTCCGCCGCCACGATGGGCGCTTCGCCCGCCGCGTAGACCTCGGTGAGCAGCAGCACGTCGACGCCTGAGAGCACCTTGACGAAATCCTCGAACACGTCGCGGGTGCGCGTATAGCGGTGCGGCTGGAAGCCCAGCACCAGGCGCCGCCCGGGAAACGCGCCGCGCACCGCCGCCAGGGTCGCCGCCATCTCCACCGGGTGGTGGCCGTAGTCGTCGATGAGGGTGAAGTGGCCACCGCCCGCTATGGCTATTTCGCCGTAGCGCTGGAAGCGCCGCCCAACCCCGCCGAATTTGGCCAGCGCCGCGACGATGGCCTGGTCGGCAGCACCCGCCTCCATGGCGACGGCAATGGCGGCAAGGGCGTTTTGCACGTTGTGCACGCCCGGCAGGTTGAGCGTGACATCCAGGTCGGGCAGCTCAGCCGCCTCCAGCGGGTCGCCCGGCAGCGGCCGGCGCTCCACCCTGAACTGCATCCGGCCACCGCAGTGGCGCACGTCGACCGCGCGGATGGACGCCTCTTCGGCGAGGCCGTAAGTCATGATGGGCTTGGTGATGCGCGGCATGATCTCGCGCACGTTGGGGTCGTCCACGCACAGCACCGCCATGCCGTAGAAAGGCAGGTGCTGGACGAAATCCACGAAGGCCTGCTTGAGCCGGTTGAAGTCGTGGCCATAGGTTTCCATGTGGTCGGCATCGATGTTGGTAACCACCGCGAGCACCGGTTGCAGGTAGAGGAAGGACGCATCCGATTCGTCCGCCTCCGCCACCAGGAATTCGCCGCTGCCCAGCCTGGCGTTGGAGCCGGCCGCTTCCAGACGCCCGCCGATGACGAAGGTGGGGTCCATGCCCGCCTCCGCGAGGATGCTGGCCACCAGGCTGGTGGTGGTGGTCTTGCCGTGGGTTCCGGCCACCGCGATGCCCTGGCGCAAACGCATCAACTCCGCCAGCATCATGGCGCGCGGCACCACCGGAGTGCGGTTCGCGTGCGCCGCCAGCACTTCCGGGTTGTCCTCCCTGACCGCGGTGGACACCACCACCACGTCCGCATTCCGGATATGCCCGGGGACGTGGCCCAGATGGACCGTCGCGCCCAGCGCCTTGAGGTGCCGCGTGGCGGCGTTGTCCGCCATGTCCGAGCCGCTCACCTCGAAGCCGAGGTTGAACAGCACCTCGGCGATGCCGCTCATGCCGGAGCCGCCGATGCCAACGAAATGCACGTGTTTGACTTTATGCTTCATTTCCCAACCCCATTGACCGCAAAGGACGCGAAGGACGCAAAGGACGCAAAGGACAAACCCGGTCAAGACCTTCCTTTGCGTAACTTTGCGTCCCTTGCGGTGAAGACTCGCTCATGCCGCCAACTCCACACACACGTCCGCCACTTGCCGCGTGGCATCCGGCTTGGCCAGAGCGCGTGCCGCCTTGGCCATGTCCAGCAGCTTTTCGCGGGTAAACCCGGCGATCATTTTGGCCAGGCCCTGCGCGCTCAAATCCGTCTGCGGCAGCAGCAGCGCCGCCCCCGCATCGCTCAGGAAGCGGGCATTTCCGGTCTGGTGGTCGTCCACCGCGTAGGGGTAGGGCACCAGCACGCTGGCCACACCCGCCGCCGCCAGTTCCGACACCGTGAGCGCACCGGCGCGGCAGATCACCAGGTCGCACCAGCCGTAGAGTTCGGCCATGTCGTCGATGAAGGCGCGCACATCGCCCGCCACACCCGCCGTCGCATAGTTGGCTTGCAGCGCTTCGAAATTGCGCGCGCCCGCCTGGTGCACCACTCGCGGCCGCTGTTCCTCCGGCATGGCGGCCAGCGCCTGCGGCACCGCGTCGTTGAGCGCCGCGGCACCCAGGCTGCCGCCCACGACCAGCAGCCGCAGCGGGCCGTGGCGTCCGGCAAAGCGCTGTTCCGGATCGGCCACGGCGGCGATGTCGGCGCGCACCGGGTTGCCGCACCAGAGCGTCTCCAGCCGGGAACACAGCAGCGGCTTGTCACGGGCGCCAGCAAAGGCGCGTGGGAAGGCCACCAGCACCTTCGCTGCGAGGCCCGCCAGCACGCGGTTGGTGAGGCCGGCGACGGAATTCTGTTCGTGGATCAGCAGCGGCTTGCGCAGCAGGAACGCCATCACGCCACCGGGGAAAGCGGTGTAGCCGCCCATGCCCAGCACCACATCGGGGCGGCTGCGGAACATCACGGCGGCGCTTTGCAGCAGGGCCACGAGCAGTTGCAGCGGCAGCGTGAGCCAGCGCAGCAGGCCGCTCCGGCGCACGCCGGAAAAGTTGAGCCATTCCATCTCGTAGCCATGCTGCGGCACCAGCCTGGCCTCCATGCCCTCGCGCGTCCCCAGCCAGACCACGCGCCAGCCTTTCTCCTTGAGGTGGTCGGCCACGGCGAGCGCCGGGAATACGTGGCCACCGGTGCCCCCAGCCATGACCAGGATAGTCCTGAGTGCCGGGTGCTGAGTGGGGGTCGTCATGTGGCGTATCCCTTCAGCAACTGCCTGTTCTCCCAGTCCACGCGCAGCAGCAGCGCGAGCGCCAGGCAGTTGGCGACGATGCCGCTGCCGCCGAAGCTGAGCAGCGGCAGAGTGAGGCCCTTGGTGGGCAGCAGCCCCATGTTGACGCCCATGTTGATGATGGACTGCACGCCGAGCCAGACGCCTATGCCCATGGCGGCGAGGGCGGCGAACGGGCGCTCCAGTTTTGCCGCCTGGCGGCCTATGGAAAACGCGCGCAGCACCAGCCAGGAAAACAGCGCGACCACCACGCATACGCCGGCGAAGCCCAGCTCTTCCGCGATCACCGCGAGCAGGAAGTCGGTGTGCGCCTCCGGCAGGTAGAACAGCTTCTCCACGCTGCCGCCCAGGCCCAGGCCGAACCACTCGCCGCGGCCGAAGGCGATGAGCGCATGGGACAGCTGGTAGCCCTTGCCGAAGGGGTCGGCCCATGGGTCCATGAAGCCGATGATGCGCTGCATGCGGTAGGGCGAAGTCCAGATCAGCAGCAGGAAACCCACCAGCAGCAGGGCTATCAGCCCGGCAAACTGCTTCCAGTTGACCCCGCCCAGGAACAGGATGGACATGGCGATGGAGATGATGACGGCGAAAGCGCCAAAATCCGGCTCGCGCAGCAGCAGCCCCCCGACCGCCAGCATCACCAGCAGCATGGGCAAAAAACCCCTGCGGAAGCTGTCCATGAAAGCCGCCTTGCGCAGCGTGTAGTCGGCCGCGTAGAGCACCGCGAAGAATTTCATGAACTCGGACGGCTGCAGGTTGATGACGACCAGCGACAGCCAGCGCCGGCTGCCGTTGACTTCGCGGCCGATGCCGGGAATCAGCACCAATACCAGCAGCACCGCGCCGAGCATGAACAGATAAGGCGCGGCCTTCTGCCATACGCGCAGCGGCACCTGGAAAGCCACCGCCGCCGCGAGGCCGCCGACCCCGAGAAAAATGGCGTGGCGCACCAGAAAGTAGGTGTACTTGTAGCCGGTAACGCGCGCCGCCTCTGCCATGGCGATGGAGGCCGAGTAGACCATCACCATGCCGAACCCCAGCAGCAGGACGGTGATCCAGATCAGCGCCTGGTCGTAGTCCGGCATGGCGGGCCGTTTCTGCACGGCGTCATACAGCATTGGACGCCCTCCCTTGCAGTTCCAGGGAGCGCACCGCCTGAATGAACACCTGGGCGCGGTGCTCGTAGTTGCGGAACATGTCGAAACTGGCGCATGCGGGCGAGAGCAGCACGGCGTCGCCCGGCTGCGCTTGTGCGAAGCCGCTGGCCACCGCTGCTTCCATGCCGGCGGCGCGCAGCAGGGGCACGCCGCAGCCGGCCAGGGCCGCGGCTATCCTGTCGGCGTCGCGGCCGATCAGCACCACCGCGCGTGCATGCTCCGCCACCGCTGCCGCAAGCGGGGTGAAATCCTGCCCCTTGCCGTCGCCGCCGGCGATCAGCACCACCTTGCACGGCATGCCTTTCAGCGCAGCCCCGGTGGCGCCGACGTTGGTGCCCTTGGAGTCGTCGAAGAAGGTCACGCCGCCGATTTCCGCGACCTTCTCCACGCGGTGCGGCAGGCCCCTGAACTCGCGCAGCGCCTGCAGCAGCGGCGCGTAGGGCAGATGCAGCGCATGGCACAAGGCCAGCGCGGCGAGCGCGTTGGCGGCATTGTGCAGCCCGGCCACGTGCAGCTCGCCCGCCAGCATCAGCTTGCGCTCGCCCTGCGCGATCCAGATTTCCCGGCTGGACCTGCGCAGGCCCCACGCCTCGTCGTCCTCCGGCCCGTCCAGCCCGAAGCTGAAGATGCGCCGTCCGGGCAGCGCCATCGCCATGCTCAAGGGGTCCTGCCGGTTCAGCACCTGCACGCCTGTGCCGTGGAAAATGCGCGCCTTGGCGGCGGCATACCCGGCCATGCCGGCGTAGCGGTCCAGGTGGTCCTCGCTGACGTTGAGCACGGTCGCGGCGGCGGCGGCGAGGCTGGCGGTGGTTTCCAGCTGGAAGCTGGACAGCTCCAGCACGTACATGTCGGGGGCAGCCTTGTCCTCCGCGGCCGCCAGCGCGTCCAGCACCGGCAGGCCGATGTTGCCGGCGACCACGGTATGCAGCCCGGCCGCCTGGCACATGGCGCCGACCATGGTGGTCACCGTGCTCTTGCCGTTGGAGCCGGTGATGGCTACTACCTTAGTGCTGAGTGCTGGGTGCTGAGTGCTGAGGGCTTGGGCGAAGAGTTCTACGTCACCCACGACCGGCACGCCGCGGGCCTGGGCATCCGCAACCAGCGGTTCGGCTTGGGGCACGCCAGGGCTGATGACGATGAGGTCTGCGGCGCGGAAGTCCTGCTCGCGGAACGGGCCGGTGGAGAGCGGCGTGCCCGGGCACTCCGCCTGCAGGAGGGCTGCGTGGGGCGGCTCGGCGCGGCTGTCGGCGACGCGCACCACGGCGCCGCGTCGCGTCAGCCAGCGCGCCGCGGACAGCCCGGTGTCGCCCAGGCCCAGCACCAGTATGTTTTTGCCCGGAAGATTCATCTCAGTTTCAACGTCGACAGTCCGACCAGCACCAGCATCATGGTGATGATCCAGAAGCGCACCACCACCTGGTTTTCCTTCCAGCCCTTGAGTTCGTAGTGGTGGTGCAGCGGCGCCATGCGGAATATGCGCTTGCCGGTGAGCTTGAACGAGGCCACCTGCAGCATCACCGAAAGGGTTTCCATGACGAACACGCCTCCCATGATGAACAGCACGATTTCCTGGCGCACGATCACCGCCACCACCCCCAGCGCGGCGCCCAGCGCCAGGGCGCCGACGTCGCCCATGAACACCTCGGCCGGGTAGGCGTTGAACCAGAGGAATCCCAGCCCGGCGCCGCCTATGGCCGCGCAGAACACCGCCAGTTCCCCCGCGCCGGCGATGTACGGCAGGCCGAGGTAGCGCGAGAACACCACGTTGCCGGCGACGTAGGCGAATATGGCCAGCGCCGCCGCTACCATCACGGTGGGCATGATCGCCAGTCCGTCCAGGCCGTCGGTGAGGTTCACGGCGTTGCTGCTGCCGACGATGACCAGATAGGTCAGCACCGCAAACCCCAGGGCGGAAAGGGGAAACACCATGCTCTTGAAGAACGGCACGATCAGCTCGGTGTGCGCCGGCAGCGTGGCGCTGTAGGCGAGGTATGCCGCGACGCCCGCGCCGATCAGCGACTGCCAGAAATACTTGGTCCTGGCGGACAGCCCCTTGGGATCGCGGTGCACGACCTTGCGGTAGTCGTCGATCCAGCCGATGACGCCGAAGCCCAGGGTAGTCACCAGCACCACCCAGACATAGCTGTTGCGCAGGTCCGCCCAGAGCAGCGTGGTGACGGCGATGGATACCAGGATCAGGGCGCCGCCCATGGTCGGCGTACCGGCCTTGACCAGATGCGTCTGCGGCCCGTCGTCGCGCACCGCCTGGCCGATCTTGTACGCGGTCAGCTTGCGGATCATGAAGGGGCCGACGAGGAAGGAGATGGTCAACGCGGTGAGCGTCGCCATCACCGTGCGCAACGTGATGTAGTTGAACACGTTGAAGGCGCGGATGTCGTGGCCCAGCCACTGGAATAGCGCTAGCAGCATTTGGTCCAGTCCTGAGTTCTGAGTCCTGAGTCCTGAGTTGTCATCCGCCGCTCCCTACTTCAAAACTCTTGACCACGCGTTCCATCTGCATGAACCGGGACCCTTTCACAAGCACCGTCACGTCCGGCTCCAGCAGGTTCTCCACTTCCGCAAGCAGTTCCTGGATGCGTTCGAAATGGCGCCCCCCCGCGCCAAAGCTTCCGGCAGCAAAACGGCTCAGGTCGCCCAGCGCGAACAGCATGTCCACCCCCGCCTGTTTGGCCGTCTCGCCGATTTGCCGGTGCAGTGCCTCGGCCTCCGGCCCGAGTTCGCCCATGTCGCCCAGCACCAGCAGGCGCTTTCCGGGGGCGGCCGCCAGCACCGCGATGGCGGCACGCACCGAACCGGGGTTGGCATTGTAGGTGTCGTCGATGAGGGTGGCGCCGTGCAGGCCGGGCTTGCGCTGCAAACGGCCCTTGACCCCGGCGAACCCCGCCAGCCCCGCCGCGATGGCCTCGTTGGCAACGCCCAGCGCCACCGCGGCTGCGGCGGCGGCCAGCGCATTGCGCACGTTGTGCATGCCGGGCACCTGCAGCTGCACCGGGCAATCGCCTTGCGGCGTGTGCAGGGCCAGTTCGCTGCCGTGCACGCCGAGCTTGTAGCGCCCGGTGACCTGCGCGGGATGCTCGACGCCAAAATCGACCACACCATGGCTTCCGGCGAGCCCGCGCCACAATTCGGCATAGGCGTCGTCCGCGTTGATCACGGCAATGCCGCCCGCATCCAGCCCCTCGAATATCTCGCCCTTGGCGCGCGCCACCTGCCCGACGTTCTCCAGGCCCTCCAGGTGGGCGGCGTGGGCGTTGTTGATGAGCGCCACGTCCGGCCGGGCGATGCGGGTCAGGCAGGCAATCTCGCCGGGGTGGTTCATGCCCATTTCGATCACGGCATAGCGGTGCGCGGCGCGCAGCGAGAGCAGCGTCAGCGGCATGCCGATGTCGTTGTTGAGGTTGCCCCTGGTCGCCAGCACTTCGCCGCCCGCGGCCAGCTCCTCCGGGCTGATCGCCTCGCGCAGGATGCCGGCGAGCATTTCCTTGACCGTGGTCTTGCCGTTGCTGCCGGTCACCGCAACCACGGGAATCGCGAAGCGGCTGCGCCAGTGCGCGGCAAGCTGCCCCAGCGCGATGCGCGTATCGGCTACCAGCAGGGCGGAGGCGCCGGGCGGCAATACCGTGCCGCGCTCGACCACCGCGGCCGTAGCGCCCTGCGCCAACGCCTGGGCGACGAACTGGTGCCCGTCGAAGCGCTCGCCCCGCAGCGCCACGAACAGTTCGCCCGGCCCGGCCGAACGGCTGTCGGTGGTCACCGCGTTGAAATCGACGTCCGGCCCGACCCGTTCGGCACCGATGGCGGCAGCCGCCTGGCTGAGCAGCAGCATGCTCATGAAGGCCTCCTGTGCGCGTCGTGCAGCGCGCGCTCCGCCACGTCGAGGTCGCTGAAGGGCAGCTTCTCCCCATGTACCTCCTGGTATTGTTCGTGCCCCTTGCCGGCGATCAGCACGATGTCGCCCGGCTGCGCCCCGGTGATGGCGTGGTAGATGGCGGAGGCGCGGTCCTCGATGACGTGGTGGTTGGCGCCCAGCCCCGCGACGATGTCGGCGATGATGGCGCGCGCATCCTCGCCGCGCGGGTTGTCGCTGGTGACGATGACGCTGTCGGCCAGGCGCGATGCCACCTCGCCCATGAGCGGGCGCTTGCCCCTGTCGCGCTCACCGCCGCAGCCGAACACGCAGGCCAGCGCCGGCTGGCGCGCGGCCGCGTCCGGTTTGGGCAGCGCCATGACTTCGCGCAAGGTGCGCAGCACTTTCTCCAGCGCGTCCGGGGTGTGCGCGTAATCGACCACCACCAGCGGCGCACCGTCCCCGCCGAGGCGCTGCATGCGTCCCGGCGGCGCCGTCACGGCGGACAACTGGCGCAGCGCATCGTCCAGCTTGACGGCGCTCACCAGCAGCGCGGCCAGCACCCCGAGCAGGTTGCTGGCGTTGAATCCGCCGAGCAGGTCGCTGCGCAGGCGCCCGTCGCCCCAGGGGGTGTGCACCAGCATTTCGAGACCGGCGCCGCCGAGCGCGAGGTCGCGCCCCTGCACGTCGCCATGTTGCAGACCATAGCCCACCAAATTGACCCTGCCGCGGTCCATGGTCTGCGCGAGGCCGGCGCCAAACTCGTCGTCCAGGTTGAGCACCGCGTGCTTCAGCCCGCGCCAGGCAAACAGCCCGGCCTTGGCATGCGCATAGCTTTGCATGTCGCCGTGGTAGTCGAGATGGTCGCGCGACAGGTTGGTGAGCAGCGCGACGTCGAATGCAACGCCGTTGACCCGCCCCTGCGCCAGGCCGTGCGAGGACACTTCCATGACGACGCACTGCGCGCCCTGGCGCAGATATTCGCGCAGCGAGCCGTGCACGGCGATGGCATCCGGCGTGGTGTTGGGCGACGGGCTCAGGGCACCCGGAAAGCCGTTGCCCAGAGTGCCCAGCACGGCGGTCTTGCGACCCAGGGCGCAGAGGCTCTGCGCCAGCCAGTGGGCGCAGGAAGTCTTGCCGTTGGTGCCGGTGACGCCTATCACCCAGAGTTGCCGCGAGGGGTGGCCATAGACGTGGCTCGCGATCCCGCCCAGCGCGTGGCGCAGGCCATCGATGCCGAGATTGGGCACCTGCCACGCGCCATCCCAGGCGTAGTCCTGGCGCTCCCACAGCACCGCTGCGGCGCCGGCGGCGATCGCGTCGGCAATGTGGCGGCGGCCATCCTGCGCCTCGCCCGGGTAGGCGACGAAGGTGTCGCCCGGCTGCATGCGGCGGCTGTCGGCGCAGAGCCGCTCGACAGGCACGCCGAGCTGCGCCAGCAGGGCCGGATCGAAATGCTGTTGTGTGGCTGCGGCCGGCGTCATACCACCTCCCGCACTTCCGGTGCGCCGGCGGGCGGCAGCACGATGTTGTTGGTGGGTGCATCGGGCGGAATGCTTAGCATGCGCAGCGCGCCCGCCATGATGTTGGCGAATACCGGCGCCGCCACCGTGCCGCCGTAATACTTGCCGGCGCCCGGCTCGTCGATCATGACGGCGATGATGAGGCGCGGGTTGCTGGCCGGGGCCATGCCCACGAACGAGGCCACATAACGGTCCGCGGCGTAGGCGCCGTTTTCCAGCTTGTGCGCAGTGCCGGTCTTGCCCGCCACGCGGTAGCCCGCGACCTGGGCGTAGGGCGCCGTGCCGCCCGGCTGCACCGCCATCTCCAGCATGTCGCGCACGGCGCGCGCCACCGCAGGGGAAAATGCCTGGCTGCCGGCGCGCGGCGCAGACAGTTTGAGCATGGACAGCGGGGACAGCTCGCCGTCGTTGGCGAACACCCCGTAGGCGCGCGCCAGCTGCAGCAGGCTGACGGAAATGCCGTGGCCGTAAGACATGGTCGCCTGCTCGATGGGGCGCCACGTCTGGAACGGCCGCAATTTGCCCGACGCCTCTCCGGGGAAGCCGGCGTGGGGCACGGTGCCGAAACCGACGCGATTGAGCACATTCCACAAATACTCCGGCGACAGGGACAGCGCCATTTTCGCGGCGCCTACGTTGCTCGATTTCTGGATGACCTGGGCCACGGTGATCAGGCCCTGCGGATGCGCATCGTGGATCGTGGCCGGGCCGATGGAAAAATATCCCGGCGCGGTCTGGATCAGGCTGTCGGCCTTGAACGTGCCCGCCTCCAGCACCGCCGCGGCGGTGAACGGCTTGAGCGTTGAACCCGGCTCGAAGATGTCGGTGATGGCACGGTTGCGCATGCGCTCGCGGTTCAGCTTGACGCGGTTGTTGGGGTTGTACGAAGGCAGGTTGGCGAGCGCCAGGATTTCCCCGCTCCTGGCGTCCAGCACCACCACGCCGCCGGCCTTGGCGCGGTGTTCGGCGACGGCTTTTTCCAGTTCGCGATAGGCCAGATACTGGATCTTGAGGTCGACGGAAAGCGCCAGCTCGCGGCCCTGTTCCGGCGTCTTCAGGCTTTCCACGTCCTCGATGATGTGGCCGCGCGCGTCCTTCAACACCCGGTGGCTGCCCGGCTTGCCGGCAAGCCAGTCCTGGTACACCAGTTCCAGCCCTTCCTGGCCTTGGTCGTCGACGTTGGTAAAGCCGAGCACGTGGGCCATCACGTCGCCGGCGGGGTAGTAGCGGCGGTATTCGTGGCGCGGGAACACGCCGGGAATGCCCAGCTCCATGACCTGTGCCGCCTGCTCCGGGGGCATCTGGCGTTTGAGGTAAACGAAGTCGCGCCGGGTGTCGGAAAGGCGGCGGCCGAGCTCGTCGGGGTCCGCGCCCAGCAGCCGCGCCAGCTGCTTCAGCTGGCCGGGCGCGAGCTCCACGTCCGCCGGGCTCGCCCAGACCGACTCCACCGGGGTGCTGATCGCCAGCGCCTCGCCGCTGCGGTCCGTGATCATGCCGCGGTGCGCCGATATCTCGATCACGCGGCTGACCCGCGCATCGCCTTTCTGCCGCAGAAAATCGTTGTGCAGGCCTTGCAGGTACAGGGCGCGCGCAATCAGCCCCACCATCCACAGCAGGATCACCGCCAGCAGCAGGCGCGAGCGCCAGGACTGCAGCTTCAGGCCGGACAGCGCGGCCGCGGCGTTGTTCACGGCTGCACCCCCGGCACGCCGGCGGCAGGCGTCACGACCTGGATGCGCGCTGGCTCCGGAACCTGCATCTGCAGGTGCTTCCCGGCGATTTTCTCGATGCGCGAATGCATCGCCCAGGTGCTCTGCTCCAGTTGCAGCTGACCCCATTCCACTTCGTACTGCCGCGCCACTTCCTTTTCCTTCTGCAATTCCACGAACAGCTTGCGCGCCTTGTGCTGCGACGTGACCACGCCCAGCGCACAGGCCACCAGGATCAGCGCCAGCAGCACGTTAAGGCGCGTCACGCCGCGGCTCCGTAGCGTTCTGCGACGCGCATCACGGCGCTGCGCGCGCGCGGGTTGGCGTAGATTTCATCGGAGGAGGCGCGCCGCGCCCGGCCGACCAGCAGCAACTTGGGCGCATAGACATCCTTCTCGCGCACCGGCAGTTTGTGCGGCAGCGTGTCGGAGCGCGCGGCTTCGCGCATGAAGTGCTTGACCATGCGGTCTTCCAGGGAGTGGAAGCTGATCACCACGAGGCGCCCGCCCGGGGCCAGCAAATCGAGGCATTGGGACAAGGCTAGCGACAACTCCTCAAGCTCCTGATTGATGTAAATCCGTACAGCCTGAAAGGTGCGCGTCGCCGGGTCCTGATTTGGCTCGCGCGTGCGGACGGCTTTTGCCACGATCTCGGCAAGTTGCCGTGTGGTAGCAATAGCGCCCCCCGTTCTAGCCGCAACAATCGCTCTTGCAATCTGTTTAGCAAACCGGTCTTCACCATAGTCTTTGATCACTCCCGCGATTTGTTGTTCCGGGGCCTCTGCCAGCCATTCCGCCGCGGTCTGCCCGCGGCTCGTATCCATGCGCATGTCGAGCGGGCCGTCGAAGCGGAAGCTGAAACCGCGCTCAGCTTCGTCGATCTGCGGCGAGGACACCCCCAGGTCGAGCAACAGCCCGTCGACCTTATTCACGCCCAGCCCTTCCAGCACCTCGCCCACGCATGCAAAGCCGCTCTGCACAATGCGGAAGCGCTCATCCTTGATGCTTTGCGCCGCCGCTACCGCCGCCGGGTCCTTATCCAGCGCGATCAGCCTGCCTTTCTTGCCCAGCCGCTGCAGAATCAACCTGCTGTGGCCGCCGCGCCCGAAGGTGCAATCCACGTAGACGCCGTCCGCACGCACTTCCAGTGCATCCACCGCCTCGTGCAGCAGCACGGTTTTATGCTGCGATGCAGTTTCTCCCGTGGCCGCAGCCGCCCCCGGCACCGGCGCATCGATGCTCACAAGGAAAAGTTTTCCATTTCCGGCGGCAGCGGCGAGTCCTGCGCTGCGATCGCCGCATCGCGCTGCTGATACCAGCGCTGCTCGTCCCACGCCTCGAACTTGCGCCCCTGCCCCACCAGCATGACGACCTTGTCCAGCCCGGCGAACTCGCGCAGCGGCGTCGACACCAGAATGCGCCCGGCACTGTCCATTTCGACGTCCTCGGCGTGCCCCACGAGCAGGCGCTGCAAGTCGCGCGCACGCTTGTTGAAGCTGGCGAAATTCATCAATTTTTCCTGGATGGGTTCCCAGTCCGGCTGGGGATAGATCAACAGACATTGGCTGGGGTCGGCGGTAATCACCAGACGGCCGCCGCAATGGACGGCCAGGGCGTCGCGGTGCCTGCTCGGCACCGCCAATCGCCCTTTGCTGTCCAGATTGAGCTTTGCGACCCCGCGAAACATGGCACCCCTTTAAGCTCGACTGGGGCAACCGGGTTGCACAAACGCCCTTCGGCGAAGCCAATCCGCTTACCCCACAATTCCCCACACTTCTCCACCAAGCCCCACTATAGATAAAAACATATAGGCGGTCAAGCAGGATTTCGGGGGAATCCTTTTACGGGACAAGGACTTAGCGGAATGCAGCGATCGGGTATATTGTGCTTTTTAAATAATGGGATACGCAATAATGCGAAAGCATTTTGTGAGGAGTGCCTCAAGATGGAACCATCAGGAAGGGGGAGCAAACGAAGAAAGTGAAGCTGGCCGATAAGCCGGGTTCTGTCGTGGACAGTCATTCATCTGGGCGCGCGGTTACCCGAGCGCTCAAGCAACCTACCCGGGAACAGTGCGAGCAGCACCTATGTTCCCCTATTTGGTCTTGCTCCGGATGGGGTTTACCCTGCCGTCCGTGTTACCACGAACGCGGTGGTCTCTTACACGATGGCCTTGCGGCCACCCGCGCACCTTTTAGCTCCGCCATGACTTGCTTGCGCAAGTTGGCCTCACCGCAAGACGCTCGCGCGTCTTTTAGCTCCGCCATGACTTGCTTGCGCAAGTCAGCCTTCACTGAAAGGCGCTAACGCGCCTTTTCACCCTTGCCTGTGCCTTGCGGCCATCGGCGGTATGTTCTCTGTGGCACTTTCCATAGCCTCGCGGCTTCCGGCCGTTAACCGGCATCCTGCTCTGTGGAGCCCGGACTTTCCTCCATGCGGTTTCCCGCACAGCGACTGCCTAGCCAGCTTCACTTGGAATTTTATCACATTGCTCAACCGGTTAGACCGGCTTTATAGATGGCCTACGCTACGCAGGGCTACAGCAGCTTCCAGCCCACTTCCTCGCCTGCGCGCAGCGGCACCAGCACATCGTCCCCAAAGGCGATTTCGGGCGGAACCTGCCAGCTGCTCTTTTCCAGCGTGACGGTGTCGCGGTTGTGCGGCAGGCCGTAGAAATCCGCGCCGTAGAAGCTCGCGAATGCCTCCAGTTTGTCCAGCGCCTTGGCCGCTTCGAACACTTCAGCATAGAGCTCGATAGCGGCGTGCGCGGTGTAGATGCCGGCGCAACCGCAAGCCGCTTCCTTGGCGCTGCGCGCGTGGGGCGCGCTGTCGGTGCCGAGAAAGAACTTGGGATTGCCGCCGGTTGCCGCGGCGATCAGCGCCCAGCGATGCTCTTCGCGCTTCAACACCGGCAGGCAATAGAGGTGCGGGCGGATGCCGCCGGCGAACATGGCGTTGCGGCTGTATAACAGATGGTGCGCGGTGATGGTCGCCGCCACGTTGGAGGGCTGGGACTTGACGAATTCCACCGCCTGGCGCGTGGTGATGTGCTCGAACACCACGCGCAGCCCTTTGAAGCGCTCGACTATCGGCAACAGGTGGCGGGCAATGAACACCTGCTCGCGGTCGAACACGTCCACCAGCGGGTTGACCACCTCGCCATGCACCAGCAGTGGCAGGTCGTGCTCCTCCATCGCCGCCAGCGTGGCATGGCATTTGGCGACGTCCGTCACCCCCTGGTCCGAATTGGTGGTGGCACCGGCAGGGTACAGTTTGACGCCATGCACCAGCCCACTGGCCTTGGCCCTGGCGATTTCCTGGGGGGTGGTGTTGTCGGTCAGGTACAAGGTCATGAGCGGCTCGAACTCCAAGCCCTCGGGCAGAGCCTGCAGTATCCGCTCACGGTAGGCGATGGCCTGCCCGGTGGTGGTGACCGGCGGTTTCAGGTTCGGCATGACGATGGCGCGGCCGAAGCGGCGCGCGCTGTCCGCCAGCACCGTTTGCATTGCCGCGCCATCGCGCAGGTGCAGGTGCCAGTCATCGGGTCGGGTGAGTGTGATGCGCTGGGTCATGGAAATAGTCCTCGTGTTTCCCGGGTAAGTATAACGCGGCCGTCATTCACCTTGCAGTTCCAGTGCCAGCGCGTACAGATCGTTCTTCTTGGCACCGCTGATCTGCGCCGCGAGCTTGACCGCCTGCTTCAGCGGCAACTCGGCCAGCAGGGTGCGCAACTGGTCCTGCGCTTCCTTGCCCACCGCACCCGCCGGCTCCGGCGCAGCACCCTCCACCAGCAGCACGAACTCGCCCCGTTGCCGGTTGGGGTCGGCGTTCAGCCATTCCAGCGCTTCCCCCAACTTGCAGGCATGGATGGTTTCGAACAGTTTGGTGAGTTCCCTGGCGAAAATGATGGTGCGCGCATCCCCAAGCACAGCCTGCAGATCCTGCACGCAGTCCAGAATGCGGTGCGGTGCCTCGTAGAACGCCAGGGTATAGGGCAAAGCGGATAGCGCCTCCAGTTCGCGCCGGCGCGCCGCGCTTTTCTGCGGCAAAAAGCCGTAGAAAAGGAAATGCGGCGCCACCAGGCCGGACGCCGATATGGCGGCTGCGACCGCGCTGGCACCCGGCACCGGCACCACCGGGAAGCCGGCCTCGCGCACCATGCCAACCAGGATCGCCCCCGGGTCGCTCAGCGCCGGGGTACCGGCATCGCTCACCAGCGCTACCGCCTTGCCCGCTTGCAGGACCGCGATCAGCTTGGCGGCGGCGCTACGTTCGTTGTGCTCGTGCAGCGCCAGCAGCCGCGTGCGGATGTTGTAATGGTTGAGCAGATGCGAGGTATTGCGGGTGTCCTCGGCGGCGACCACGTCCACCGCGCCGAGCACGTCCAGCGCGCGCAGCGTGATGTCGCGCAAGTTTCCAATCGGCGTGGCAACCACATATAATGTGCCCTTCGCCGCGCTACGGTTTTCCTGATGCAACGTTTTCCCACCTTTCTGTTGTTGCTGTTCGCGGGCATTCATGCGGGCTGCGCGGCGCTTCCAGAGACACCGCAGGCCGCTGCGCAGCCGGCGCAGGCCGCCGCCACTCCGCCGGCGACGGCCAAAATGCAGCCGCCGACAGAAGCCACTGACGCCAAACCCGCCGCACGCACGCCTGCGCCGCAGCCCGCCGCACCCCACGTGGCACTGCTGCTGCCGCTCAAGTCCGCCGCCTTTGCCCGCGCCGCCGGGGCGGTGCGCCAGGGGTTCATGGCCGCTGCGGACGGGAGCGCCGTGGACGTTAAAGTCTACGCCACCGACGACCAGACAGACGGTATTCTGAGCGCTTACCGGGACGCATTGCAACAAGGCGCGCGCATGGTGGTCGGACCCTTGACCAGAAACGCCGTGACGGCGCTGGCGGCGAGCAGCCTGGTCGGCGTGCCCACTCTGGCGCTCAACCAGCCCGAGACTGAGGGCGCCCTGCCGCAAAATCTCTACCTGTTCAGCCTGTCGGTCGAGGCGGAGGCGCGCCAGGTTGCGCGCAGCGCCTTCGCCGACGGCAGGCTGAGAGCTCTCGTGGTAGGCACCGGCACACCGCTCTCCAGGCGCACGGGGCAGGCATTCCTGGACGAGTGGCGCAGCCTGCGCGGCGAGAGCGCCGGCCAGATCGACCTGCCGAAATCGCCGGACGACTACCCGGCGCTGCACGAGGCCATTGCCAGCCATCCCTCGGACATGATCTTCCTTGCCGCGGACGCCGGGAAGGCGCGGCTGGCGCGCCCGTATCTCAGCGCGGCCGTTGCGACCTACGCCACTTCGCAGATATACGGCGGCAAAACCGATCAGCTCGAAAATATCGATCTCGCCGGCATCCGCTTCGTGGACATGCCCTGGCTGCTGCAGCCGGACCACCCGGCGGTGACGGCCTATCCCCGCGCGGATTTTCCCGGCGCGGACCTGACGCGCCTTTACGCCTTCGGCATCGACGCTTTCCGGCTGGCAAGATTGCTTGCGGAAGGACAGGTGCGCCCAGGCTTCACGCTCGACGGTGTCACCGGCAGGATCAGCGTAAAAGGCAGCCAGGCCTTCGAGCGCGAGTTGACCCCGGCGCAGTTCGTGCAGGGCGAAGTGGTGATCCTGGAGCCGGCCGCGCCGTGACGTCCAGCGGTGCCGCGGCCGAACAGCTCGCCGCCGCTTTCCTGCAACGGCAGGGGCTGAAGCTGCTGGAGCAGAATTACCGCTGCCGCTTCGGTGAAATCGACCTGGTCTTGCAGGACCGCGAGACCCTGGTTTTCGTCGAGGTGCGGCTGCGCCGCAGCGAGCGCTTCGGCGGGGCGGCAGCCAGCGTCACGCCGCACAAGCAGGCCAAGCTGCTGCGCGCGGCGCGCCACTATCTGAGCGGCCGGTCCAACCCGCCGCCGTGCCGCTTCGACGTGGTGCTGCTCGGCGGCATGGCGGGCGACAGCATGGAGTGGATCAAGGATGCTTTCGGCGAATGATCCTGGCTGCATGCAGCGAAAGGCAACGCAGCATTCCGTTGCCTGCAACCTGGAATCAGTGGCGCCGGGCAAGCCGCAGCGTATACAATTCGTAACCTTCCCGCATTAGAATCCCGGCCAAGATGGACTTAATCGCAAGAATCAACCAGCACTTCAGCGACAGCGCTCACCTCAAGCTGCAGACGATGGACCTGCTGGCCGCACCGCTCGCCGCCGCGGCGGAGCGCATGGTGCAGTGCCTGATGAGCGAAGGCAAGATTTTGAGTTGCGGCAACGGCGGCTCCGCCGGGGACGCCCAGCATTTTTCCGCCGAGATGCTGAACCGCTTCGAGATGGAGCGCCCGGGGCTCGCCGCGATTGCGCTCACCACTGACAGCTCGACCATTACCTCGATCGCCAACGACTACAGTTTCGATCAGGTTTTTTCCAGGCAGGTGCGCGCACTGGGCCAGCCCAGCGACCTGCTGCTCGCCATCTCCACCAGCGGCAATTCGCGCAACGTGATCCAGGCCGTGCAGGCCGCGCACGAGCGCGAGATGGGGGTGATCGCGCTGACCGGGCATGCCGGCGGCCAGCTGGCTGAAATACTGGGGGCCAACGACGTGCACATCTGCGTGCCGAGCGAGAGCACCGCACGCACCCAGGAAGTCCATCTGCTCTGCATCCACTGCCTGTGCGATGCCATCGATTGTTTATTATTGGGAGCCGAATAAATGCGCAAACTGATTTTCACGCTGCTGGCCTTGTCGACACTCGCCTTGCAGGGCTGCTTTCCCGTGGTGGCGACCGGCGTCGGCGCCGGCCTGCTGATGGCCGAGGACCGCCGCACCAGCGGCACCTTCATCGAGGACCAGGGCATCGAACTGAAGGCCGCCAACCGCATCGACGAGAAATTCAAGGACCAGGTCCACGTCAGCGTCACCAGCTACAACCGCAACGTGCTGCTGACCGGCGAGGCCCCCACCGACGCGATCAGGCAGGAAGTCGCCGGCATCGCGCAGGGCGTGCCCAATGTGCAGCGGGTCACCAACGAGATCGCCATGGCCGGCAATGCCTCGCTGAGCTCGCGCAGCAATGACGCCTACATCACCTCCAAAATCAAGGCGCGCTTCATCGACGCCAACAGGTTCCAGGCCAACCACGTCAAGGTGGTCACCGAGAACAGCGTGGTTTACCTGCTCGGATTCGTGAAACACAAGGAAGCCGACGACGCGGCGGATATCGCCGCCACCACGGGCGGCGTGCAGAAAGTGGTGAAAATCTTCGAATACCTGGATTAGTGGAACTACCATGGCAAACCGAACCATGCTTTACCCCGAACTGTTCAAATCCCTGGAAAAATCCCGCTGGAACATGGCCGACGACATCGCGTGGGATGCCTTCGACCCGGCGCTGCTGTCCGACGAGCAGGCGCAAACCGTCAAGATGAACGCCATGACCGAATGGGCGGCGCTGCCGGCGACGGAGATGTTCCTGCGCGACAACCTGCACGACAGCGATTTCTCCGCTTTCATGTCGGTGTGGTTCTACGAGGAACAGAAGCACTCTCTGGTGCTGATGGAATACCTGCGGCGCTTCCGCCCGAACCTCGTGCCCACCGAGCGCGAGCTGCACGCGGTGCGCTTCCAGTTCGACCCGGCACCGCCGCTGGAAACGCTGATGCTGCATTTCTGCGGCGAAGTGCGCCTCACCCAATGGTATCGCTGCGCCGCAGAATGGCACACGGAGCCGGTGATCAAGCAGATCTACGGGCACATATCGCGCGACGAAGCGCGCCACGGCGGCGCCTACCTCAAGTACATGAAGCGCGCCATCGGGCTCTACGGCAACGGCGCCAAGCTCGCCTTCGCCAAGATCGGCGTGCTGATGACCAGCAGCAAGACCTCCAAGGCCATGCACCCGACCAATTTGCACGTGAACCAGTCCCTGTTTCCCCACGACACCGTGCAGAGCAAGCTGCCGGACCCGAACTGGCTGGACCACTGGCTGGACAGCCAGATCGCCTTCGACAAGACGTGGGAGAGCAAGGTCGTGCAGGGCATCCTGCGCAACCTGTCCAACCTGTACGACCGCCCCATCGAGACCACCACCGACCTGAACCGGTACCGCAAGGAACTGGCGGCCGCGATTGCCGCAGGCGCCTAGCCGATGTACGCACCGCCCGGCTTCGAAGAAAGGATCTGCGAGCCCGGCGCTATCGCGCAGCGCGCAGCCCTGCTGCCGCGCCCTGTGGTCTTCACCAACGGCTGCTTCGACATCCTGCACCGCGGCCATGTCACCTATCTGGCGCAGGCCCGGGCGCTGGGTGCCAGCCTGCTGGTGGCGGTCAACAGCGACGCCTCGGTCAGGCGCCAGGGCAAGGGCGACGACCGCCCCATCAACACTCAGCAGGACCGCATGGCGGTGCTGGCCGCGCTGGCAAGCGTCGATCTGGTGACCTGGTTCGACGAAGACACCCCGCTGGCGCTGATTCTCGCCTGCAAACCGGACATTCTGGTGAAGGGCGGCGACTGGCCCGCGGCGGACATCGTCGGCGCGCCGGAAGTTCTGGCGCGCGGCGGACAGGTGCACTCCATCCCCTTCCTGCACCAGCGCTCCACCACGGCCACCATCGGCAGGATAAGAAAAGGCTGAGTGCCACTGGCGATCAGTGTGCCCTGGTGGTTGGCCACCCCCTGTTTCCTACTCCTTCAGCATCCCCGCCCGCACGTCCGGATAAGCCAGCCTCACCCCCAGTTCCCGCTTCATGCGCGCATTGACCAGCCGGCGCGACTCCGCCATGAAGGACAGCAGCGACTCCGGGATACGGCTTTGGGCCTCGCTCCAGGAGACGCGCGGAGGCCGTGGCAGGCCGAAGCGGTCGGCCACCAGGTCGAAATAATCGGCCATTTTCAGGTTTGAGTCGTCGGCCACGTTGTACACCCGCCCCGGCCTGCCGCGGCCGAGCGCCACCACACCGATGCGCGCCAGATCCTCGGCGTGGATATGGTTGGTGTAGCCGTCCGCCTCCTCGCACAGGGCCGGGGTGCCGGCCTTGAGGCGCTCCAGCGGCAGGCGCCCCGCAGCATATATTCCGGGAGCGCGCAGGATGCTCACCGCCACCCCGCAACGCCCGCCCCACTCGCGCAGTTGGCGCTCGGCGTCGGCACGGCGCTGCGCCCGCGCATTGGTCGGGTTCAGCGGCCGCGTCTCGGGCACCAGGTCGCCATGGCAGTGGCCGTACACGCCGCTGGTGCTGATGTAGACCAGTCGCTGTGGTAGAATCTTCGCTCTGCAAAATGCGGCCAGCAGGTGGCGCGTGCGCAGGTCCCGGGGGCCCTGGCTCTGCGGCGGCGCGAAGTGCAGAACGTCGTGCGCCACCCCGGCCAGGCGGCCGAGACTGGCGCGTCGATCCAGGTCTCCGCAGAGCGGCACCACTCCCAGAGCGCGCAGCCGCTCGGCCTTGGCGGGATCGCGCACCAGCGCGTAGATGCGGTAGCGGCCACGCAGCATTTTCGCGGCACGCAGGCCGATGTCGCCGCAACCGATAATGAGCAGTCTTTTCATGACCGCAGTTTAAGGCAAATTCGGCCGGCACGCTGCCGCCGAAGAACGCGAAGGAACCACATGTCGCACCAGATCACCATCAAGCCCAGCGGCCACGTTTACCACGCCGAGGAGGGCGAGACCGTCCTCGAATCCGCGCTGCGCGAAGGCTTCACCCTGCCCTACGGCTGCCGCAACGGCGCCTGCGGGTCTTGCAAGGGAAGCATACTGGAAGGCAGCGTCGATTACGGCGACTACCAGGAAAGCGCACTCCCGGAAGAAGAAAAGCGCGCCGGACGGGCGCTGTTCTGCTGCGCGCTGCCGCTCACCGATCTCACCATCGAATGCCGCGAAGTCGGCGCCGCCAAGGACATCCAGATCAAGACGCTGCCGTGCCGCGTGCAAAAGATGCAGCGTCTCGGGGCCGACGTGATGGTCCTGTACCTGAAACTTCCCGCCAGGGAACGCCTGCAGTTCCTCGCCGGCCAGTACGTCGACATCCTGCTCAAGGACCAGAAACGCCGCAGTTTTTCCCTGGCCAACGCGCCGCACAATGACGAACTGCTGGAACTGCACGTGCGCAACGTGGCCGGCGGGGCGTTCACCGACCATGTATTCAACAGGATGCAGGAAAAAGACATCCTGCGCTTCGAAGGCCCGCTGGGGACGTTCTTCCTGCGCGAGGACAGCGACAAGCCCATCATATTCGTGGCCAGCGGCACCGGCTTCGCACCCATCAAGGGCATCATCGAACACGCCTTCCACAAGGACATGACGCGCGACATGACGCTCTACTGGGGCGTGCGCCACCGCAGCGACTTCTACATGCCGGAACTGCCCGGGCAGTGGGCAGCGGAGCACCCCAACTTCCGCTTCGTCCCGGTACTGTCCGAACCCCAGCCCGCCGACCACTGGCAAGGCCGGACCGGCCTGGTCCACGAAGCCGTGCTGCAAGACCTCCCCGACCTCGGTGCCTGCCAGGTGTATGCCGGCGGCTCACCGGCCATGGTGGAAGCGGCGCACCGCACCTTCACCGCCCAGGGCCTGCCGGAGGACGAGTTCTACTCCGACGCATTCGTGTTTTCGGCCGACGCCAAACCCAAGACCTAGCGGCCTGTCGTACTGATAAGGAAATCGGCTACGAATCGGCCTGCGGCCAAGCCAGTTCGACGAGCAAGTCGCGCCCCTCTTTTCAGTCGCAGATTTTATTTGCGTGGGTTGTCGTACCCGAATGCCCGGCAAATATCCACGGATTGCTCGTCGATTTCCAGAATCTCCTGTTCCGTCAAGATATCCGAATAGCGGCCAAGATGCGCCGTCGACATGCCCTTGCCCTCCAGCCCGGTCTGCCAGGCGCTGCCTTTTCCATCCGCGGCACTGCCATCGGCCCCATGAACCTCCGAGCGCCAGGCAGCGCCCCTGTCGAACCGGCCAAGATCGATCCCGGAAAATTTTCCCAGCGCAGCAACCGTGTTCTCAGTATCTGTCAAAAGGCGTTCGTACGAGACGAACAACACCCGGTCCTTGTCCCTTGTCCCAGCACCTTTCATGTGTTCGAACAGCGGCGCGTAGTAGGATCTGTAATGCGCCACAAACTGCGCCATGTCTCTTCCAGCTGTGTGGAAGAACGACTGTTCGCCCCGTTGCCGCTGCCTTTCCCCTACCTCGATCATCGATGCGATGGTGTCTTTGGGTTCGCGCACGCTGACAACAAACTTTGCCTCCGGGAGGAGGCGCATGAGGTACGGAAAATAGGGCGTCAGTTCGGGCGTCTTTAGCACCAGTGTTTTTGGCGACTTGTAGCGCCTGCGCGTCAGCGCCAGGAAGCTGGCAATGATACCGACAGTGAATTCGGCAAGGGCTTCGGCGGTGCCAAAGTAGGCTTCGTCGAGGGTGGAGAATGTCTGGTAACGAGACGCGAAGAGCGCCATTTGCGCACCCAGATATTGGCATTCATGAATGACTTTGTTGGTCTGCTCCGTCGAACAAAGCACGCTTTGGAGCAGGCTCGTCCCGGTGCGCATGCACCCGCCAACGAAAATCACCCTTTTTCTGCTCATGTCAGCCGCCGCAACCAGGTTTCGGAATGGCCTTTGATCTCACGCATGCCTGGCCACCCCCGCGTTTTCATACACTACATGCCCATCCACCAGGGTGTACACGGCCTTGCCCTGCAGCTCCAGCCCCAGGAACGGGGTGTTTTTGCCCTGGCTCTTGAGGGCTTTCGCTTCGACTTTCCAGGCGCGTTCCGGGTCGAACAAGCACAGGTCGGCGGCGTGGCCCGGCGTCAGGTGGCCGGCGTCGAGGCCGAGGATGCGCGCGGGATGCCGGGTGATTCTGGCAATGGCTGCGGCGAGGGGGATTTTCATTTCAGTCGCCCACTTGAGGGTGAGCGGCAGCAGCAGCTCCAGCCCGGTGGCGCCGGCTTCGGCTTCCGCGAAAGGCAGCAGCTTGGCGTCTTCGTCGACCGGAGTGTGGTCGGAGCAAACGGCGTCGATGATGCCATCCCTGAGCGCCTGGCGCAGGGCATCGCGGTCGCGCAGGCCTCTGAGCGGCGGCATCAGGTGGCTGTTGGAATCGAAGAACCCGATGTCGATCTCGCACAGGTGCAGGTGGTTGACCGCCACGTCGCAGGTGACGGGGAGGCCCTGTTCCTTGGCGGCAGCCACCATGGCGATGGCTTCGCGGGTGGAGAGGCGGCACAGGTGCACGCGGGCGCCGCTCTCGCGGGCAAGCAGCAGGATGGTGGAGACCGCGATGGTTTCGGCACAGCTCGGGATGGGGGCCAGGCCCAGCCGGGTCGCCACTTCGCCGTCGTGGGCGACGCCGCTCTTCGCAAGGAAGGCGTCCTGCGGGCGCAGCCACACGCCGAAGCCGAAGGTGGCAGCGTATGCCATGGCGCGCGCCAGCACCAGCGTGTCGGTGAGGGGCGCGTCGGCTTGTGAGAAGGCGATGCAGCCGGCGTCATGCAGCTCCGCCATCTCCGTGAGCTGCACCCCTTGCAGCTTTTGCGTGAGCGCGCCGAGCGGGAAGACGCGCGCCTGGTTGAGGCTCTTGGCGCGGTGCTTGAGCATTTCCACCAGGCCCGGCTCGTCCAGCGGCGGGTCGGTGTCGGGCGGGCACACCAGGCTGGTGACGCCGCCCGCGACCGCCGCGTGCATTTCCGATTCCAGCGTCGCCTTGTATTCGAAGCCGGGTTCGCGCAGCCGCGCCGAGAGGTCGATCAGGCCGGGACAGATCACCAGGCCGGTGGCGTCGATCGTGCGGTTGGCGTGGAAGTCCTGCGGCGCCTGTCCGATGGCGAGCACCTTGCCGGCGGCGATGAAGAGGTCCTGAACCGCGTCGATGCCATTGCTGGGGTCAATCAGGCGGCCATTCTTGATGTGGATTTTCATGCGCCCTATTTCCCCGCCAGTATGCTCATCACCGCCATGCGCACCGCGATGCCGAAAGTGACCTGGGGCAGGATCACCGATTGCCCTCCGTCGGCCACGCTGGAGTCGATCTCGACGCCGCGGTTCATCGGCCCCGGGTGCATGACGATGGCGTCCGGCTTGGCGTAGGCGAGCTTGTCCGGGGTGAGGCCGTAGTATTTGAAATATTCCTGGGCCGAGGGCAGCAGGGCGCCTTTCATGCGTTCGTTCTGCAGGCGCAGCATGATGACCACGTCCACGTCTTTCAACCCGCGCGCCATGTCGTGGTAGACGTGCACGCCCATCTTCCCGACACCCGTGGGCAGCAGCGTCTTGGGGCCGACCACGCGCACTTCCGGCACGCCCAGCGTGGTGAGGGCGTGGATCTGCGAACGCGCCACGCGCGAGTGCATGACGTCGCCGACGATGGCCACGCGCAACTCGTGGAAATCGCGCTTGTAGTGGCGGATGGTGTACATGTCGAGCAGACCTTGGGTGGGATGCGCGTGGCGGCCGTCGCCGGCGTTGACGACGTGGATGTGCGGGGCGACGTGGCGTGCGATGAGGTGGGCCGCGCCGGACTGGGAATGGCGCACGATGAACATGTCGGCCTGCATGGCGGCCAGGTTGTTCACCGTGTCCAGCACGGTCTCACCCTTGGACTGCGAAGACGCGCCTATGCTCAGGTTGATGACATCGGCGGAGAGGCGCTTGGCGGCGATCTCGAAAGTGGTGCGGGTGCGCGTGCTGGGCTCGAAGAACAGGTTGAAAATGGCCTTGCCGCGCAGCAGGGGGACTTTCTTGATGTCACGCTCGGCGACCGGTACGAAGGAGTCCGCGGTGTCCAGAATGTGGCGGATGATGCCGGCCGAGAGCCCTTCGATGGTGAGCAGGTGCTGCAACTCGCCGTGTTGGTTGAGCTGCGGGTTGGTCAGCATGGCTTGGCTTTCAATGGGACGGGGCTCGGCTGGTCGGTCGAATGTCGCGATTCTATCAAACTTTGCGGCGTTGCCTTACTTTTCAGTCTGGCGCAGGGACAGGCTGAGCCGGCCGTCCTGTCCCTGGTCGAGCTGAAGATTCTGGTTCGCGGTCAGCGCCAGATGGGCGCCGACAAAGTCGGCACCTATGGGCAGCTCCCGCCCGCCCCGGTCCACCAGTACGGCAAGCCGGATGCTGGCTGGGCGGCCGTAATCGAACAACTCGTTCATGGCGGCACGGATGGTGCGCCCGGTGTAGAGCACATCGTCCACCAGGATGATTTCGCGGCCCTCGACGTCGAAAGAAATGTCGGATGGCTTTACCTCGGGATGCAGGCCGATCTTGCTGAAGTCGTCGCGATAGAAGGAAATGTCCAGCGTGCCCAGGGGAATCTGCGCGCCCAGCGCTTCGCGCAGCCTCTGCGCGACCCAGGCGCCGCCACTATGGATGCCCACCAGCGCGCTGTTCGCGGTGATCTGTGGGCGCAGTTGCTCGGCCAGTTGCTGCAGCAGTTGTTCGGCGTCGGGAATGTGGATTGAGTTGGTCATTTTTCTTGTGTGCTCGAATTGCCGGATTCAAAAAATATTTGCAGGATCTGCTGCGCCGCCACCTGATCCAGCATGATTTTCTGCTTTCTGCCGCGCACCCCTGCATCGCTCAGGTGCTCGCTGGCGGCGGCGGAGCTGAGGCGTTCGTCGGCCAGCGCCGCCCTGATCCCGAAACGGCCTTCCAGGCGCCGCGCGAAGCGCCGGCACTGGGCGCTCATTTCATGTTCGGTGCCGTCGAGATGGCTGGGCAGGCCGACCACCAGCAGCACCGGCTTCCACTCCGCGATCAGCCTGGCGATCGCGCCGAAGCGTTGTTCGTTGCTCTCGCCGCGGATGGTCTCCAGCGGATGCGTGATCGCCAGCCCGAATTCGCCGACCGCGACGCCGATGCGCTTCAAGCCGTAGTCGAACGCCAGCACCGTGCCGCGCTGCGGGGGCCGTATGTCGGGCAAGTCACCGCTCAAGACTAAGCGTGCCCGACATCGTCCGACAGACTGGCGAAGTCTATGCCCAGCATCTCCATCGCCGCGGCCAGCCGCTCTTCCGCGGGCAGTTCGAACATGACCTCCGGGGATGCGGCGACGGTGAGCCAGGCGTTTTGCGCCAGTTCGTGCTCCAGCTGCCCGGGTTCCCAGCCGGCGTAGCCCAGCGTCACCAGCATCTGGCGCGGACCTTCGCCGCGCGCTACAGCTTCGAGGATGTCCCTGGAAGTGGTCAGCCCAACGCTATCGTTGACCGCCAGGGTGGAAGCCCATGCGCCCACCGGCTGGTGCAGCACGAAGCCCCGGTCGGTCTGCACCGGCCCGCCGAAGTGCACCCACATCCGGGCCACTTCGCGCTTCTCAAGATCGATGCCGATCTGGTCGAGCATGCTCCCCAGGGTCAAATCGATGGGCCGGTTCACCACCACGCCCAGCGCTCCACGCTCGTTGTGTTCGCAAATGTAGGTGAGGGTTTTGGCGAAATGAGGGTCGACCATGTTGGGCATGGCGATCAGGAAATGGCCTGTCAGGTCGAGTGTCTGCATGAGGTTATTATGGCATATCGCGGCTGGGGTGTGCGCCGCAGGTCGGCGCCGCGCGGCGGACAAACGACGCAACGCCGTTCAGGTCTGCGCCACGACCAGCGGCACCATCACTTCCTGCACGCTGACGCCGCCATGCACGCCGATTTGCGTATGGCGGCGCTCGCTGGGCAGCCAGTCCTTGATCGTAAAATTTTTCTTCATCACCAGGGTGTAGTGGCCGATGCGCTCGCAGAGGCGCGGGTGCGGCACGCCCGGCCCGAAATAGCCCTGCGCCATCAGTTGCGCGCTCTCGAACAGCGCGGCGCACCCGGCCAGCTCGTCCTGCACGTAGCGCTCGAACTGCTCGCGCTTGTGTGGATGGACATAGCAATAGGCCACGCGGCGCTCGCCGCACAGGGGCAGCACCAGCGTCTCGGCGAGCGCGGGATGGCGTTCGAGCTCGATCAGGGCATCCGGGGCGGTATCGATGAAGCCGTGGTCGGCGGTGACGACGACCGTGCTGCCGCTGCCCCGGACGCCGTGCAGAAACTCGCCGAAAGCCGCGTCCAGTGCGGCGAAATGCGCCGCGACCTGCGGGCTTGCGATGCCGTACTCATGGGCAAGGCCGTCGAGTGCCGGGTAGTAGGCGTAGACATACTTGCGCCCTGCCCCGTCCGCCAATGCCTCCCCGATTTTCCCGAAGAACTGCGCAAGCGTGGCATAGCCCATTCTGCGCGCACGACCGGAATGGGCCAGATTGAAGTCGCTATGCACGATGCGCTGCGGCGCGACGATGCAGGATGGCACCGCCAGGCGGTCGAACAGCGATCCGTGGCCGAACAGGGCCGCCGGGACCACCCCCGATTGCGTCAGCGACGGCCCGCCGTGGCGCGCGCGGAACGGCAGCACCGCGGCCACGCTGCCGAGTTCCTTGAAGTACATGTGCCATCCGGTCAGGCCATGCTGCTGCGGCGCCAGCCCGGTGAGGAAGGTGGTGATGGCGGTGGCCGTGGTGGAGGGAAACACCGAAGTGATCGCGCTGCGCAGGTGCTGGCGCAAGCAGCTTGCGGGCTGTGCCTGCGTGAGATAGTCGTGGCCCAGGCCATCGATCACCAGCAGCACGACATTGCCCGTGCCGAGAGCCGACGGCGGCAGATCGCGCAGCGGCTGATAAAGGGGGCTGATATTCCCCAGGGCACCCTCGATGGAACTCATCAGGTTGACGATGCTGCCGCCGGCGTAGTCGGGTAAGGGCATAAGGTTGGTCTGGGTACGGTGCGGTGGCCGAGGCAGGCCGATCGGTCCATTGTAGGACAACCGGCGCCGCGAGCCACTAACAGGCTGTTAAGGACAGTTCGTCGCCACGGCAACGTTGCCGGTGAGATCGTTGGGGGCGCGGTTGACGTTGTATTGCACGCAGTAGCTCCCGCCCCACCACGATTTGACCTTGAGCGAATACTTCCCCGCTTGTCGGCTTTCGGCGACGGGTGCGTCCTTGGCGCTGTCGCGGATGGTGACGGGAGTCTGGTTCAACACGTCGTCGTCGATGACGATCTGAGGGGCAACAAGGCTTCCGGCGTCGTCCGCGACAGCGCAGTCCGCTAGCCCCAGCGCAACGCGCAAAAGCAGGGTCACGAACGCTTTGCGGCACACGGGGGACGCCTCAAGGCGATGAGGCGGAGGCGGCGAACTCGGCCCACACCGCCGGCACCCCCCTCCCGTACGCGGCCGAAAAGGCGCGCGCAAACTCGGCGCCGTCCCCGAGCGCCAGGAGCATGCCGCGAAACGCCTGCGGGTCGCGCTGCTTGAGCCAGGCGACGAACATCATGCTCTGGCGGTAGAACATATGCGTCGCGTCCGGCATGCCCAGTGCCCGGAACGGCCCGGCGGTGTCATAGGTCAGCCAGGCACCCGCATCTGCGGGTTCGAGCATGCGTCCCGCGGCGATGGCTTTCGCCGCTTCGGCCTCGCTCACATGCTCGGTGCCGCCGCCACCGGACACGTACGCCGCCAGCCCTTCGTTGAACCAGACCGGCAGTGCCCATAGCCGCACTTGATCGGCCAGATGCAAGTGGGACAGCTCGTGCGTGAGGATGGCCCGCAAGCGTTCCGGCTGGCGCAGCAGCGCCGGATTGAGGAATAGGCCCTGAGTGCCGTGGACCGCGCCTTTCGCTTCTGCCGATGCGGCGGTGAAGCCGGTAAAACAGGATTCCGTGGCGCACACGTGCACCACCACCGGCCGCGAAAACGGGCGATACTGCTCCGCTTCCACGTCCGCAATAGCTTGCGGCAGCAAGGGGACAAGCGCCTGGGCAAACGCTTCCGCCCCCGGCTCGTAGACGATGCGCGGGTCGGCGGCGAGGGGCACGAAACGGCTGGTCGACTGGAAGTGGGCGATCACGGCGCGGGTCGCGGTGCAGCCGCTACAGGTAATTGCGGCGATCAGCAGCAGTGCGCTTTGGGTGGAGAGTCTGAGCATGGTTACTGCGATTTCTTTCTCAGTTCCAGACCGGAAAAGAGCGCCCGTTCCTCGCCGTTCACCGTGACCATCTGAAAAGTCCCGCCCATGCCGCGTCCGAGTCCGCGGATCACCGCCGCAGCGGGGGATACCGGCGCCAGCGCCAGGCGCACCTTCACATCGGGCTGCGCGGCGAGGGAATATTCGGCAACCAGCAGGCCGTCCTCGTTGCGCAGGTGAATATTGTCGGGTAGCGCGGCGTCATCCCCCGCATTGACGATCTCGTAGTCACCCAGGCGCCGCAGCCAGTCCTGGGAAAGCGGCTCGGGCGCGATCTTCTCGCCGACCAGCATGTCGCGGCCGTTGCTGCGGGCCACCAGCACATCGTGGCCGACCACGCTGGCGCGGCGCAAAGTGACCTGGTCAAGATCGCCCAGGCTGACGGGAAACAGCCCCAGCACGCGGTACGCCAGTCCGAGCCCGCCGTCGGCGCGCGGCTCCAGCCGGAAGGTCTTGCCCATCACCTCGGCGCGCAGTTGGCCCAGGCGGTCGGTGACTTTGGCCAGCCCCAGTGGCGTTGCGTAGTAGCCGACATAGGCCTGCCGGGCTGCTGCTGCCAGCGGCGGCTGTGCTGCGGGCTGTTCTGGTGGCGGCTGGCGGATGCCGGTCTTGGCCTCAAGCGCGAGTTTCAGCGCCTCGGTGGCGACCTTGCTGACCACCGCGCTGGCGGAGGCCGAATTGGCCAGCACCACGACGCCCAGTTTGTGCTCGGGCAGGGCGATGAGTTGGCCGTGGAACATCAGCGTCGCGCCGCCGTGATGGGCGACCGGGCCGGCGTTGCGGATGTCGATGCCGCCGAGGCCGGAGAGCATCCAGCCGAGCCCGACGCGGAGATCGAAGTCGAGCGGGACGTCGGCGTTTTGCGGGCGCAGCATTTCCGCCAGCGTTTCCGGCTTGAGTATCTGCTGCTCGCCAGAGCGGCCGCCCGCGAACACCATTTCCAGGAAGCGGCTCATGTCGAGCGCGCTGGAATTCAGTCCGCCGGCCGGCATGTCGCGTAGCGGCGGGTCTTCAACCTCCCTGCCGTTACGGTAGGCTTTGGAAGCGAATGGCCCCTGCGCCTGCAGCGCGAAGGCTGAATGGCGCATGCCCAGCGGTTGCAGCAGCGCGCGCTGCATGTAGGGCGCGAAGTCCTCGCCGCTGACTTCTTGCACGGCATGCCCGAGCAGGGTCATGCCGAGGTTGGAATAGAAGAAAACGATGCCGGGCCGAGTGGCGACGTACTGGCCGCGGATCTCGTCCACGACCTGCGTGAACGGTTCCGGATGCGGGCTCCACATGCCCTTGAACCAGTCGGAGGGCAATCCGGAATGGTGCGTCATGATATTGCGCGGGGTGATCGGGCGCGAATGGGCGGCACGGGTCCTGGTCGAGAATTCCGGCAGATAGTCGCGCAGCGGCTTGTCAATGTCGAGCTTGCCCTGTTCGGCCAACTGCATGGCCGCGCTGGCGGTGAACAGCTTGGAGATGGAGCCGGCGCGGTACACGGTATCCGGCGTCGCGGGGATTCCCCTGGCCTCATCGGCGTAGCCGAAACCCTGCGTCCAGACCACGTGCTGGTCGTCCACCAGCGCGATGCTGAGGCCGGTCACGTTGTGCTTTTTCATCTCCCGTTCAATCAGCCACGAAGCGTACTGGCGGGTGTAGGCATAGTCGCCGCGGGCGGCGTGTTCGGGCCGCAGCGGCGGACTCGCACAGCCGGCCAGCAGGGCACTCAGGGTGAGGACGGCATAGCGCTTGACGTGCCTGAAGCGTGCTTTCATGGTTTGCTCCTCAGGTTACTTGTCCCAACTCAACTTGCCTGCGTCCAGGGGCAGCGCCCTGCTCTGCGGCTCCACGCCCAGGCCGAGCAGCACTTGCAGGTTGCCCGCATACGTGTGCAGCGCGGCGCGGCCGGCTTCGGTCAGGGCGTACAAGGTTTGCGGGCGGCTGCCGCTGTCGTCTGTGCGGGTGGCGACGTACTCGGCTGCAATGAGCTTTTTCAGGTGCGATTCCAGGTTGCCGTCGGACGCTTGCAGCACCCTCTTCAATTCCGTGAAGGTGGCTTCGCCGCGTCCCACCAAGTAGGCCACGATGCGGGTCCGCACCGGCTGATGCAGTACCGCGTCCAATCCACCTGCCGGCCCTTGGGCGATTTCACGCATGGGTGGTCTCACTTTTCAATTTTCATGTGCATGCGCGCCGACGCCGCCGCTCCGTTGCCCGGAGATATCTCCGCTTCCAGCTTCAACTCGTCGATGTGCAGCGTGAACTTTTGCCAAGGCTCCCCGGCAAAACGGAAGCGCCCGTCCGGCCTGCCATCGCTCAAAGCGACTTCGAGGGGCTGGGCAAGCGTGAGAGGCACCGTCGCAGTGCCCGGCTGCAGGAGCATGTCCCCATCGAGACGCACTTTCAGAGGAATCGCCGTGCCGGCCGGTATTGACACGACCTGCAGCGCGGATCCCCGGCCTTGCTGCAGGAAGGCTTGCAGCGGGACAGCGGGAACGGCGGGCGCCGTGAACGAATTGAGGTACTGAAAACCGAATGCCGGCGGCGCCGCAACCAGCAGCAGCCACGCCGCGGTTTGGGCCAGGCGCCTGACGACGCCCTTGGACTTGCCGCCATCGAGCATCGTGGTCAAAAGCGGCATCCCCAGGCCGAACACGGAAGCGGCCAGCCATTTGGTCGCGGCATAGGGAAGATGCAGGGCCAGCGCCCCGACCCCCAACAGGATCATCATGACGCCGACCCATTCCAGCATCTGTTCGGAAAACAAGCCGTGGATGTAAAGTCCAAGGCCGAACAAGGCGAGCCAGATTCCAAACACCATGTAGCCGCCGCCGAAAAAACCCGTACCGAAGGTAATCAGCACCCCCAGAGCGATGAGCAGCCACCACACCTTGGTCACCTGGGCGTGGACGAAGGAGAATGACTCATCCCTGGCCTGCAGGCGGTAGCGCGTGAAATTAAAATCCACCACCGCCGCGCCCGAGAGCACGATGCCCAGCAACAGCAGCAGCGCCGTCATGCGCTGCCACACGACGGGAAAGCGCTCCGGCGTGACGGCAATATCCGCCGTTAGGCACAGCGCCGCGCCGGTCACACCCCACAACACCAGGCTGTGGCGCGCCATGCGGATACTGCGGTGGCCTGCGGACAACATCGAGTGGATGGCCTCAAGCTGGCTGGCGTTAGCGTCCGACAAAATCCCTCCACGCACAAATATGACACTCTGCAATTCAGAGCTTAGGCGCGGGGATGCAGGTTGTCAAGGCGCGACGTCGGGATTCACAGGCTCTTAAGCGCTCGTAAAGGAGTAGTACACATACCGCTGCGGAGAGGCTAGCCATTCATCGCAGCGGTGCCGCCGCCGCTTTGCAGGTACGCCATCAACGCCTCCGCATCGAGTGGAGTGGCGAACAAATAGCCCTGGACTTCGTCGCAGCCGTTGGCGGCGAGAAAGTCGAGCTGCTGCTCGTTCTCCACGCCTTCGCCGATGACGCGCAGGCCCAGGCTGTGGCCCAGGCCGATGACGGCGCGGGTAATGGCGGCGTCGTTGGCGTCGTGAGGAATGTCCATGACGAAGGAGCGGTCGATCTTGATGGCGTCGATGGGGAAGCGCTTGAGGTAGTTGAGGCTGGAATAGCCGGTGCCGAAGTCGTCGATGGAAATGTGGATGCCCAGTGCCCGCAGCGCGGCCAGTATCTTCACCGCTTCGTCGGCATTCGCCATGACGCTGGTTTCGGTGACCTCGACGCCCAGGAAATCCGGGGCCATTCCGGTGACCTGCAGGATGTTGGCGATGACGTCCGGCAGGTTTTTGTCGCGGAACTGCTTGGCGGAGAGGTTGACCACGACCGGCAGGGGCGGTTGCCCCGCGCGCTGCCATGCCATGCTCTGCCGGCATGCGGTCCAGAACGCCCATTCGCCGATGGGCAGGATGAGTTCGGACTCCTCCGCCAGGTGGATGAACTGCTCCGGGGAAACCATGCCGAGCTGCGGATGCTTCCAGCGCAGCAGCGCCTCGACGCCGACCACACGGCGCGAGATCAGGTCGATCTTGGGCTGGTAGTGCAGCAGCAGCTCCTCCTTTTCCAGGGCGCGGCGCAGGCTGTTTTCCAGCAGCAGGTGTTCGAGGTCGTGCGCGTTCATGTCGGCTGAGAAAAAGCGGTAGGCATTGCGCCCCTCGGCCTTGGCGCGGTACATGGCCACGTCGGCGTGCTTGACCAGCGTTTCCACGTCGCTGCCGTCCTCCGGATAGATACTGATGCCTATGCTGGGCGTGACCACGAGCTCCTGGTCCACGATGTCGTCGAACGGCTTGGACAGGGTTTCCAGCAGCTTGCGCGCCACCGGGACAACCTCCTCCGGCTCCAGGATGTCTTCCAGGATCACGGTGAACTCGTCGCCGCCCAGCCGCGCCACGGCGTCGCTTTCGCGCAGGCACAGGCGCAGCCGGCTGCCCACGGCCTGCAGCAGGCGGTCGCCGACGAGGTGCCCGAGCGTATCGTTGATTCTCTTGAAGCGGTCCAGGTCGATGAAAAACAGCGCCAGCCGCTTGTGCTCGCGCTTGGCGTGGCCAATGACCGACGCCATCTTCTCGGCAAAAAGGGCGCGGTTCGGCAGCTGGGTGAGTGCATCGTGGGTAGCGAGGAAGCGGATCTGCCGCTCGTCCTGCTTGTGCCGGGTAATATCGAGCACCGCCACCACAATGCGCATCCTGTCGTCCAGCAGCATGGTGGCGACCGCGATCTCGGCTTCACGGCGCTTGCCCGCGGCGGTGATGATGCCGATTTCGTAGCGGTCGAGGAAATCTTCCCCGGCAAGCCGGCGGCGGTGGTTTTCCGCCACCCGCGCGCGATCGTCCGGGTGGACCAGCATGATGAAAGAGGGCAGGGCCAGTATCTCCTCCGCGCTATAACCGGTCAGCCGGCATAGCGCCTCGTTGGCGAAGGTGACGTGGCCGTCCTCGATGATCAGCATGCCCTCGCCGACGTCCGATTGCGCCTTCAGCAGCGCCTGGTACAGCGCCAACTGCTCCTGCAGCGCCTGCTCGACGCGCCGGCGCGCGCTGATGTCCTCCAGGATATGCACGGCGTAGCGCAGCGTTCCATCGGCATTCGCCACCGGAAAAGTGCGCGCGCGCAGCACCTCGCCGTTTTCCAGGGTGATTTCCTGGTCGACGGCGGCGTGGCCTGCCTCCGCGCACAGCGGTGCGGCGGGCTGCCTGGGGTACACCTGCCAATAGGGCTCGCCGACGATTTGCGCCAGCGGCAGACCGGAGCGCGCGCAGTAGGCCGCATTGGCGCGCAATATTCTGCATTCCGCATCGCGGGCAAACACCGGCTCCTGCATGCCATCGAAGACCTCGCTCCACGGGCAGGAATCTGGCTCCGGCAGGGAGCCTGGTTTGGCGATCCGGTTCACATCGTTCATGACATACGCCTGACTTCTGCCGCGCCGGACATCCCCATCGGATATCGCCGCAGCAGGCTATTCACAATAGCAGACCTGTGCGCGTTCTGATCAATTGTCCGGATTTTTCAGCCTCGTCGCCGCCGCCACGGCGAACAGCGCCGCGAGCAGCGCCAGGGTGGCCAGCGTCACACGGTTTGCGCCTCGCTGCCCGGCCGAAACGGCGAATGGGTAAGGCTTGTAGCCCGCGAAGGCCTCTGCCGCCGCGCGCTGGGCGGCGCTGAAATGGTCGCCGGGCGCGCAATGGTTTTCCTCCGGGTAGAGGTAGCAGGCCGGGTTCTTGATGTTCAGCACGCCGTCGGTTTCCGCCAGCACCGGCCCCGGATGCAGTGCCTTCACCGGGAAACGCTCCAGGCGGTAGCCGAAGATCGGGTTGTAGCACGCCAGCTGCGACGCCCCCGCGGCGATCAGGTCATTGCCGCTGGGCGACATTTGAATGCGCTGGTTCGCGTCGACGAACGCACCGATGTAGCGGATGCGCGGCTCTGCCGTACCGGCGCTTGCGGCCCGCCAGGCGTTGACGATGGTGTCCGGGCGGTAATGCTGGGCATGGTAGAAGTCGCGGTCCTTTGCGGCATTGAGAAAAACCAGCGCCACAACCGCGGCCACCAGCATGGCGTTGCGGCGCCTGGCCAGCGGCGAGATCCGGTCGAACAGCAGCGCCGCCGCCAGGATCGCCACCGGGATGTAAACCAGGAACCAGCGCAGCAGATTGCTGCTCGACTTGATCAGCGGCACCTGCTTGAGGAAAGCGTTCCACTCCGGCGTGTAAACGTTGAGCGCCAGCGGAGCCGCGAGGACGAATCCGAGCAGCGCAAGCCACGCCCATTTGGCCGGACCCAACCGCGGCCGGGCGCCACGCATGCGTGCCAGAACCACCGCCGCGCCGGCCAGCATCACCACCAGCGGCACCAGTGTGATGCCATATTCCCACTCGTGCCGGTCCAGCGCCCATTGCACGCCGGCGACCAGCGGCCGCGCCCGCTCCGCGATGTCCGCCGGCGCAAAAAACAGCGCGCTGAACAACAGTTGCAGGGCATCCCACACACTGGCGGCACCCGGCAGCGAGTAATCGCTTCGGGGGAAATTTTGCAGAAAAGCCAGCGCCGCCGCCAGCTTGGCCGCTGACAGTCCGGCCGCCACCAGCACGGCGACCAGCGAACGCCGCACGAAACCCGCGAACTCCCTCCCCGCCAGCCCGTACACGCCGGCGATCGCCAGCACGGCAAGCGCGCAGGGCAGCAGCAAATGCACCATGCCGGAATAGGTTCCATAGGCCAGCAGGCAGCTGGCGGCGGCGCCGTTCGTCAGGATGGAGAGCACGCCTTTCTTCGCCCCCGGCCTGAGCAGCAACCAGGCAATCAAGGGGATCAGCATCACGCCATGAAAGGCGAAATGTCCGATCATCATGCGGTGGATGAAAAAACCGTTGAACATGAACAGCGCCCCGCCCAGCACCGCCGCCTGCCGGCTGGCGCCGAAACAGGCGCGCAACAACAGGTAAAAACCCCAGAAACCCAGCGACGCGAACAGCAGCACCGTCGCATAAACGCTGGCGAGTGGATTGGTAAAAAAGGCCAGGAACTGCGCGACCGAATAATACCCGGACTGCGGATCGCCCAGCGCCGGCTGGCCGCCGCAGAAGGACGGCGTGAACCAGAACGGCTCGAACAGCCCGTTGCTGCGGAACCAGAAATAGCCGTCCAGCAAATCCGGCAGCACACGCGAATAGTCGGCTCCCAGCGTGCCGTTGCGGGTCGGGAAAAACTGCCCGAAAATGAGATGGCAGGCGGCGAGCAACAGCAGGAAGCCGGCCGGAGCGATCCAGCGCTCGCGTGCCATGACGGCGAGTCTTCCCGATTTTTTGCTGTTGTCTGGGTGTAGCGATGTGCCGGTCATTTGCGGCCAATTGTAAGCCAGGGCTTCGGCCGAATGAAAGGCCATCGGCCTGGCCAAATGGGGGTTTGCGCTTTGCGCGAATATTTGAATGCCGTGCGCACAATGGAAAACGGCGGCCAATGGCCGCCGTTACGCCTGACGCTGGCAAAGTGCCGGCTTTTTAGACAGCCTTGCGACGACGCATCAAACCCAAGCCGGCCAACCCGAGACCCAGCAGAGCCAAAGTAGCCGGCTCCGGAACGGTGATCTCACGACCGATCTTGGTCTTCACAGCATTTTCGAAATCAGCAAAGCTGGCAGCGGGGAGCATGAAGCCGCCGGTTCCACCCACGATGTTGTTCTGATAGAACGCAGCCAGGCCGGCTTCGCCGAGGATAGGCAGCCCGTTGATGGTGTCCACACCGGCTGCCAAGGCGCTATTGCGGGCCGCAAGGGTGTTTGCGCCAACGTTCTCGGCGCCGTCACCGGAAACGTCGATCACCCAGCGCACGCCTTCAAAACCGTTGGGGTTGAACAGCGGGACGGCGAAGTTGATGGCGCTGCCGGGAGCGGTCGAGCCGGAAAATATCCTCGAAGTCCCATTAATGAGGGCAGCAAAGCTGTTGGCACTGGCCGCATCGGTGATCTGGGTCCAACCAACCTGCACCACCTGTTGACTCGCACCGGACCACTCGATGTAGGTCACGGCGATACCGCCACTCAGGCCGGCAATCGCAGACTGGATGGCGGCATCCTGGAAAGCATTGACGTAGCCGCTTCTCTGCAAGTTGTACTCGGTTGCGTCCACGCTCCCGGACACGTCCACCAATAATGCGAGTTCGAGAGCGACAGGGGTGGCGCTGGCGTTGCCCGCACCGAGCATCGCTGCGGCCAGGAAACTGGCGGTGACAAGTTTCTTGATCTTCATGATTTCCTCCTTAAAGTTATTGAGTTCCTGGAAAACCCTGCGCGGTCACAGCAACTGACATTCGTCAAAGGGGGCGTGTTTTCAACGATACCGGGGTATTTCAGCAAAACAATATCGTTACAACACACTCCACTTGCCATCTATCAAGCAAATAGCATTCCATGCACCAGTAATCAATCGGTTACGTCATATCTCTTGGCGTCATGGCGCGCTTATGTAAAATAATCCGACAAACACCCCGCCCTCTGGAGCAACAAAACAGGACACTTGGGGCGGTGAAATAGACCTCTTGGGCAATGCCAATCCTTGCCAATTGCTAGAATTTAAGTGAGCGTAAAAGAATCCGACACAATCAGGCCGGCATTACTGCTGCCGGCGCTCAGCGGCAAACATCGCACCCCGGTTGCAGTGGCCGAATGCCTCCACTATGCTGCCGCTGATATCTTCAGGATCGAAACACCCATGGCAATCAGGCCCAACGACGCATGCCCCTGTGGCAGCGGCCGGAAATACAGGCACTGCTGCGTCGGCAAAGCAGGCCGCTCAGCACAGCCGCAGGGCAATGTGGCCCAAGTGCTGCAGCAGGCACTGGCGCACCATCAGGCGGGCCGGATGCAGCAGGCGGAGGTGCTTTACCGCCAAGTGCTGGCGGCGGAGCCGCTCAACCCGGACGCGCTGCATCTGCTCGGGGTGCTGGCGTACCAGGCCGGCCAGCTTGCCGCTGCGGTCGACCTGATAGCGCGTGCAGTTGCGGTCAACCCAGCCTTCGCGCAGGCGCACTACAACCTTGGCATCGCGCTCAAGGACCAGGGGCGACTGGAGGAAGCCGCGAGCGCGTACCGCCGCGCTATTGCCGTGCAGCCGGACTACGCCGATGCCCACGACAACCTCGGCAACGTGCTGGCGGACTTGGGCCGGCCCGGGGAGGCCGTTCCCTGCTATCGCCAGGCGATTGCCCTGAGGCCCGGCAACCCGGTGACCCTCAACAACATCGGCATCGCGCTGAAGCAGACGGGGCAACTGCAGGAGGCCGCCACCCTTTACAGGCAGGCCGTCGCGCTCAAGCCCGATTACGTCGAGGCGCACAACAACCTGGGCAACGCGTTGAAGGAACTGGGCCAGCTGGATGAAGCTGCACAGTGCTTCCAGCGCGTGCTCGCCATGCGGCCGGAACTGGCCGATGCGCACAGCAACCTGGGCAACGTGCTGCTCGCACAAGGGCATGCGGACGAGGCGGCGGAGGCATACGGGCGAGCCATCGCCCTCAACCCGGACTATGCCGAAGCGCGCAATAATCTGGCGCTGATCCAGCTGCTGAACGGCGACTTCGAGCAGGGATGGAAGGGCTACGAGTGGCGTTGGAAGCTCAAGGTTGCCGTCGCGCCGCGGCGGGATTTCGGCCAGCCCGAGTGGTGCGGCGGGCAGCTCGCCGGGGAGCGCGTGTTGGTGCATGCCGAGCAGGGTTTCGGCGACGCCATCCAGTTCTGCCGCTACATCCCGCTGGTGGCGCAGCGCGGGGCGAAGGTGATCCTGGAGGTACAGCCGGAACTGAAGCGGCTCATGGCCGGCTTGGCGGGGGTGCACGAACTGGCGACGATGGGCGAGGCGCTGCCGGCTTTCGACTGCCACATCCCGCTGCTCAGCCTGCCGCGGGTACTCGGCACCCGCCTCGACACGGTTCCGGCCGACATCCCGTATCTGCAGGCTCCGCCCGATCTGGTCGAGGCGTGGCGCGAGAAGCTGTCCGGCATAACCGGCCTGCGCGTGGGCCTGGCCTGGGCCGGCAGCCCGCAGCACATGAACGACCGCAACCGTTCGCTGGCGCTTGCGACCCTGGCGCCGCTGGCTGCCGTGGGCTGCGCGACTTACATCGTTTTGCAGAAAGGGCCGGCCGCAGCGCAGGCCGCCACACCCCCGGCGGGGATGAAGCTGGTCGAACCGGGTGCGGAACTCGGCGACTTCGCGGACACCGCAGCCGTCATTGCGAATCTCGATCTGGTGATCGCGGTCGACACCGCCGTGGCGCACCTGGCCGGCGCGCTGGGCAAGCCGGTGTGGCTGCTGCTGCCTTTTTCCGGCGAGTGGCGCTGGCTGGAGGAACGCAGCGACAGCCCGTGGTATCCGGGCATGCGGCTGTTCCGCCAGCCGCGGCCGGGAGCATGGGGGGAGGTGATGGAGGGGGTGGTGAGGGAGCTCGGCGCAATGCGTGCGGGCCAGGATAGGCAGGGTTAGGCCCTCGATCCAAGCCGCAAATCCCCCCTAACCCCCCTTTTTCAAAGGGGGGAACAGGGCCGGCCGAAGGAACCTGACAAAGAGCGTTATCCCAACATAACTCGAACACAAAAAAGGGGCTGGATTTCTCCAGCCCCTTCACTACATCGTTTCCGCTCAAGCGCTCAAGGCGTTACGCCTTGTGGTAGGCAACCACGCGCTCGACTTCGTTCTTCGAACCCAGAATCACCGGCACGCGCTGGTGCAGATCGCCCGGCTGGATTTCCATGATGCGCTCGCGCCCGGTGGAGGTTGCGCCGCCGGCCTGTTCCACGATGAAGGACATCGGATTGGCTTCGTACATCAGGCGCAGTTTGCCGGCCTTGGCGGGGTCCTTGGTGTCCTTGGGGTACATGAAGATGCCGCCGCGGGTGAGGATGCGGTGCACTTCGGCGACCATGGACGCGACCCAGCGCATGTTGAAATCGGTACCCCTGGGCCCGGTCTTGCCGGCCAGGCATTCTTCCACGTAGCGCTGCACCGGGGCTTCCCAGAAACGCTGGTTGGAGGCGTTGATGGCAAATTCGCGGGTGTCGGCGGGGATGGTCATGTTGGGGTGGGTGAGCACGAACTCGCCGATGTCGCGGTCCAGGGTGAAGCCGTTGACGCCGTGGCCGCTGGTCAGTACCAGCATGGTGGAGGAGCCGTACAGGGCGTAGCCGGCGCACACCTGTTTGGTGCCGGGCTGCAGGAAGTCCCTGGCGGTGGGTTCGGTCACGCCTTCCGGGCAGCGCAGGATGGAGAAAATGGTGCCAACGGAGATGTTCACGTCGACGTTGCTGGAGCCGTCCAGCGGATCGAACACCAGCAGGTATTTGCCCCTGGGGTATTGCGCGGGGATGGGGTAGACGTCGTCCATTTCTTCCGACGCCATGCCGGCCAAATGCCCTGCCCATTCGTTGGAGCGGATGAAGATGTCGTTGGTGATCACGTCGAGCTTCTTCTGCGTTTCGCCCTGAATGTTTTCCGACTGGGCGCTTCCCATGACGCCGATCAGCGCACCCTTGTTCACCGCATTGGAGATCACCTTGCAGGCGGTGACAATGTCGTTCAGGAGCGAAGTGAAGTCGCCGGTCGCGCCCTTGATGTGGCGCTGCTCTTCGATAATGAATTGGGTAACGGTGGTGCCGGTATGCATGAAAAACTCCTTGGAAACTATGGGCCAGGGGCCAAAAAACGCGAAATTATAGCACAGCCCAGGCAGCCCACCCGGCCGGGGCGTCTGCCGCTCGCCCGGACACGCTCCTAACGCCGCAGCGCCAGCTCCAGACTTTTCCGGTAGTGCTTGCAGGCCTCATCCAGGCTGTTCGCCTTTTCCAGATGCTGCGCCAGGGCGATGTGCGCTTCGCTGCTGGGCTCGACGGCGAGGCTCGCTTCCAGATAGCTCTGCGCCTTGCCCCATAGCCCCTGCTGCGCGCACAAACGGCCCAGGGTAAGCAGCAGCGCGGCGTCGCGCGCATGGGCGGCCAGCCATTTTTCCGCGCGCTCGATCTGCTTCACCGGTTCCTTCCCCTGGCAATCGCCGTAAAGCCTGGCGAGTTCGCTGTCCCACTGGCGGTCCAGGCTGGACTCGATGATCTCGACAGCAGCCTGGGCGGCGCCCAGGGCCAGAAAGGAGCGCGCTGCGGCCAATGCGATCTTGCCGTTCTGCTTGTCGGCGGCCGATATCTTTTGCCAGCAGTCCTTCAGCCCCTGGGCGTCCTGCGCGCGGCGCTTGAGGTTTTCCAGGTGGGCGTTGATGCGCAGCTGCTCGGCCTGCACCGGCTCTATCGCCTCGCGCTTTTCCAGCTGGCTGAGCAGCGCCAGCACCTGGTCCCAGTTCTTGGCCTGCTGCTGCGCCTTGAGTTCGAGCTTTTGCGCGGCGAGGTGCTTGGGCGCCAGTTCCTGCAACTGCTTCAGCACGACCAGGGCATCCGGGTAACGGCGCTCGTCGATGAGCAGTTCGGCCTGGGTCATCAGGCGCGCCACCGGGTGGTCCGGGGCTTCGCTTTCGGCCCGCGCGAGGTAGCTGTCGCGCCGCTCGAAAGCGCGCATTTCATGGGCCGCGCGCGCGGCGACGGCGGCGTTGAGCATGGGCGATTCCTGCATTTCCAGCGCGGTCACGGCGTATTTTTCGGCCTTGCCGTAACGCCCCTCGAAGTAGGCAATGAGGCCGTCGAGCATGGCGGTGCGGCCTTTTTCCTGGCGCTGTTTACTGCGGAAGGCGCGCACGTAGGCGGGCAGGCGCAGGGTATGCGTGGCGAGCCGCACGGCGCCGTAGCCGAGCGCGAACAGCAGCGTCAGGAGGCCGGCGAACAGGGTGAGGGAAAACTCGATGCGGTAGGGCGGATACACCAGCAGTACGTAGCCCGGGTCGCTCTTGGCGGCCAGCGTGAGCCCCACCGCCAGCGCGAAGATCGCCAGGGTCCAGAACAGCGCTTTCACTCTCGGGTTCTCTCGCGCGGGGTTTTGAAGTCGCGCACGGCGTCAAGGCTGGCCGAGATGTCCGGCACCTGGATCGCAACGGGGCTGTCCGCGAGCTGGTGCAGGGTGACAAGCGCGCCGCGGGTGGCGCGGTCCTCGCTGTTGAAGTACTGCCGCATCCATTGTTGCGCGGCGTTAAGGTCGGCCTTGTAGCTGGCCTCGTCGTGCTGCAGCAGGGCGAGCCGCGCGGAGAGTAAACGCAGCTTGAGGTTCTCGCGCAGGAAATAGGTCTGCGACGGCGCCAGCAGCAGCGCCTCCGGCCTTTCGATCTTGCGCACCTGCACCAGCTGCTTGATCTCGGACCAGGCCTCGCGGCTGAAGCGCGCCCACGCCCCACCCGCCGGGGCCGGTTCGGCAGCGCTACGGGCGGCTTTGGGTACGCGCTCGACGGCGAGCGGCAGGTCGTCCACGGTGGCCACCAGGGCGTCCAGGCGCAGACTGACGCCTACCGTGTCGACGAAGGGCAGCGCCTTGAGGCGATCGATGTCCTTGTTGATGGCCTTGCGCAGGCCGATGAACTGCGGTTTGTCCAGCCGCTGCAGCCGGCTGTCGGCGGTCTGCATGGCGATCAGCGCGGCCTTGACGTTGCCCGCGAGCTGCAGCTGCTGGCTGGCAGTCATCAGTATCTGCTCGACGTCGGCCAGGGTCCATTCGTCGCGGCTTCTGGACATTTCCTGGTAGAGCGCTTCGAGCGCCACCTGCTGGTTCTGCCATTCCCCCAGCCTGCTTTCCAGCATGCCCAGCTTGACCAGCGCCTCGCGCGTGCCTTCCTGCGCCTGCTTGCTGAGAATGCGGCTTTCCTTGCCGGAGCTTTCGAACACGGCCAGCCGCCTGGCCAGTTCCTGCTCCAGTGCGGCGATGCGGTAGTGGGCGTCGAGCCACTGCCCGGCCAAGAGCACAACGGCGAGCACGGCAACCACCCACAGCGGGTCGATACGCCGTGCCCGCGCGGGCGCGGCTGGCTTTTCCGCGCCGGCATCCGGAGCTGCGGAAGCTTGCTGTTCCTGGTCAGTTGTCATGCCGTTCATTTCTTGTCTTCAAACCAAGCCGTCAATCCCTGCACCATCGCCTCGTCGCCCAAGGGCGTCACCACCACCTGCGCCAGCCCCAGTTCGCGCGCAACCTGGGCGATGCGCTGGTGCGGCACGAACAGCGGCGTCTTCTTGAGCCACTCGCGGCCGAGCTTGCCCAGCATGTCGTAGAGATTGCGCAGACTGTCGGCGCTGGTTACGGTGACGGCGCTCAGTTCGCCGCGCGCCCACAGGTGGAGCAGCGCTGCGGCATCCGCATCCGGCTTGCCGCGCCGATAACATTCCGCATATTCGACCGTAGCGCCGCGCGCCTTCAGCGTGTCGCCCAGCAGTTCGCGCCCGCCCTCGCCGCGGAAGATCACCACGCGCTTGCCCGCGACCTGGTGCATTTCCGGCAAGGCCAGCAGGCCTTCGCTGTCGAACCTGGCCGCCGGCGCGATCACTTCGGTGATGCCGAAGTGCCTGAGTTCCTTCCCGCTGCCGCGGCCTATGGTGGCGATCTCCAGCTGGGCGGGCAATTCGCGCCGCGCCTTGATCAGATTCATGGCCTTGTTGACTGCGTTCGGGCTGATGAAGATCGCCAGGTCGAATTCGTCCAAGCGGTCGATCAGCGCATTGAGCTGCCCGGGATCGGTCGCGTCGAGGATTTCCAGCACGGGAAACAGGATGGCGTGGCCGCCCTGCTGCCGCACCAGCTCGGCCAGTGGCTGTGCCTGCTGCGCCGGCCGCGTCACCAGGATGCCGCGGCCGCTGAGCGGCTGGGCTTGGGCAAGCGCGGCGCCGGACGAGGGTTGCGTCATCGGCTAGATCGCCAGCGCAGCCAGTATCTTGTCGGCACCCTGCGCGATCAGGCGCTCGCCCAGACGATGCCCGAGCTGCTCCGCCTCGCTGCGGTCGCCCTGCACCTCGTCGCGCAGCACCAGGCTGCCGTCCGTGGTCGCAACAAAACCACGCATGTGCAGCACGTTGCCGCTGATTTCGGCGAAGCCGCCCAGCGGCACCTGGCAACTGCCGGAAAGCGCGCGGCTCATGGCGCGCTCGGCCAGCACGCAGTCGGCGGTGTCCGTATGGTTGAGGGGTTGCAGCAGCTCGATCACATCCGCGCGGCTGGCCAGACACTCGATGCCGATGGCGCCCTGGCCGACCGCCGGCAGGCTCTGCCCGGTGGAGATCAGCGCGGTGATGCGGTTGCCCAGCCCGAGGCGCTTCAACCCGGCGGCGGCCAGGATGATCGCGGCGTAGCGGCCTTCGTCCAGCTTGCGCAGCCGCGTTTGCACGTTGCCGCGCAGGGACTCGATCACCAGGTGCGGAAGGCGCGCCTGCAGCTGGCTCTGGCGGCGCAGGCTGGAGGTGCCGACGACACTGCCGGGCGGCAGCTCTTCCAGCGACTGGTAGCGGGTCGACACGAATGCATCGCGCGGGTCCTCGCGCTCGCCGATGGCGGCCAGATGGAACCCTTCCGGCAGATTCATCGGCACGTCCTTCATCGAGTGCACGGCGATGTCGGCGCGGCCGGCTTCCATCGCCTGCTCCAGTTCCTTGACGAAGAGCCCCTTGCCGCCGATCAGGCTAAGCGGCGAATTAAGTATCTGGTCGCCCTGGGTGGTCATGCCCAGTATGTCGACCTGCAACTGCGGGTAGAGCGCGCGCAACTTGTCGCGGATGTGCTGCGACTGCCACATGGCGAGCATGCTTTCGCGCGAAGCGATGACGATTCTGCCCGTGGCAACTGGTCTGTTTGAACTATTTTCCAAAGTGCACCCTAACTATAGAATTAAAACGATCAAGTCCGCGGTAAGGCGTAGCCACATGAAGTTCGGAATCCGACTGCTGTTCGGCATTTTAGCATGGATAACAATGGGCTGGGGGCACGCCCAGAGCGATGTCACGGTCCCTTTGGTGCAAGACTTCACAGTCGAAGCGCGCGCTGCGCAAACCCGCCAGTTGCCCATCCTGGTCCTGTTCATGAGCCCCGACTGCTCTTACTGCGAGCGCGTGCTACAGGAGTTTCTGCTGCCCATGCAGCGCAACGCCGAATACCGCAGCAAGGTGATCATGCGGCAAATCGAGGTGGACAGCGATGCGAAGCTGCGCGATTTTTCCGGCGCCGCCACGACCCACACCGCCTTCGCCACGCAGCACAAAGTGCACATGGTACCCGTCGTCAAGCTGTTCAACGCCCAGGGCCATGAACTGACCGCGCCGCTGGTGGGACTGACGACGCCGGATTTTTACGGCGGCCAGTTGGATCAGGCCATCGACGAAGCGCTCGCCAAGGTGCGTTCGGAAAGGCCGGCAAGACGCTGACGAGCCGGCGCCGGTGCCATCTTACCCGCGCTTGAATTCCTTGATGATGTGGTGCTGGCGGCGGCTCACCGGCAGCTTTTCCTCCAACCCCTTGAGCAGCACCATCCAGTTCGCCTGGTGCTCGCCGTTCTCGTCCGCCTCGTCGCTTTTCTCGAAACCCGCAATGTAGTTCCGCGCAACCAGGCAGTTGCGGTGGACGCGCACGAAACTCGCGGCGTATTCCTGTTCCAGCCGGGTCAGGGACTCCTCCAGCAGGTACTCGCGGGCGAGCGTGCGCAGGGTGACGTACTTGAGCTCCGCCTTGAGGTAGACGATGTCGGACACCGGCACCAGCAGGATCCTGCCGCGTTCGGTAACGCTGAAGTGGGTGCGCGGACGCCCTACGGCGTCCTGCAACGCACGCGCACCGATGGGGGTGAGCGCGCGGGCTTTTTGCAGGGCGGCGGCGAGGCGCTCGCTGCGGATCGGCTTGAGCAGATAGTCGATGGCGTTCACTTCGAAGGCCTTGATCGCATAGTCGTCGTAGGCCGTGGTGAAAATGACCGCCGGCGGCTGCGGCATTTTTTGCAAATGCTGCGCCAGCTCGATGCCATCCATGGCGGGCATGCGGATGTCCAGCAGCACCACGTCCGCCCCTTGGTGCAGCAGTTGATCGAGCGCCTCGATACCATTGGCCGCCTCCCCCGCCACCGTCACCGGAAACTCCGCGGCGCAGTCGGCCAGCAGTTCGCGCAGGCGGTTGCGCGCCGGCGCCTCGTCGTCCACGATCAGCACTCTCAGCATATCGGCCTCCCCGTCTTCATGTTGGCGCCGCGTTGTACGGGATGACGATGTGGACCTGGTAGGCATTGCCGCTCGCCTTGCAGTCCAGGCTCCCCTCGGCGTCGTAATGCAACGCCAGCCGCTCGCGGATGTTCTGCATCGCCATCTTGTTGCCGACATGGTGGCTGCCGTCGTGCTGATAGGGATTGCGGATCACCAGATGCACCTTGTTGCGGTTGCGATAGATGTTGATGTTGATTTCGCCCGGCTGGCTGCAAGGCTCGATGCCGTGATAAACCGCATTCTCCACCAGCGGCTGCAGCACCAGCGGCGGAATCAGCGCGTCCCCCGGCATGTTCTCGATATGCCACACCACCTGCAGGCGCTCCCCGAGCCGCAACTGCTCCAGCTCGAGATACTGGCGGCACAGGTTGACTTCCTGCTGCAACGGGACGAGTTGGCGGTTATCCGCCATCAGCACGCGGAACAATTCGGCCAAGTCTTCCAGCGCCCGCTCGGCGCGCTTGGGCTCGCTGCGGATCAGGCTCAGCACGGCGTTGATGCTGTTGAACAGGAAGTGCGGCCGGATGCGCGCCTGCAGCGCCTGCAGCCGCGCAGCGCCGAGCGCGGGGGAAAGAATGCGGGTGCGCATGTTGAAATAGGCGAGCAGAACGCCGGTCACAACCAGGCAAAAAAACCAGGCGCGCCACAGCGCGGCCGGGTCGAATTCGCCGAACATGCGCTGGATGGCGGCATAGGCAAACCCGGTGACCAGCAATTCCAGCACCATCACCGCAGCGACCCCGCCGGCATAGGACAGCTTGCCCAGTGCCCGGCTTGCCAGGCACAGCACCACCAGGCTGAGCAGCAACGCGGGCTGCAACAGCACCGAAATGTCGATGAACTCGCGCCACGCGTTGTCCGCGCCGGCGCTTTTCAGCACCGCGGAAACCGCGCCCATGGCCTGCACCGCAAGCAGAATCCGCAGCGTGGTGCCGAGGTTGCAGAAGTTGGGCAGCGCTATGGGATATTGGTTTTGATTTATACTAGCCATGGTTTACGTATTCTGAACAAGGCACCCATCCCATGCAAGGCAAAAAGGACTCTCCCGCCGCCCCGGACAAACTCTGGTCGGGCCGGTTCAACGAACCGGTGACGGAACGCGTCAAACGTTATACGGCATCCGTCGGGTTCGACTTTAGGCTGGCGCAGTTCGACATCCAAGGCTCGCTGGCGCACGCCGCCATGCTGCATGCGGTGGGCATTCTCGGCGCAGAGGATCTGCAGTCCATCCGGCGCGGCTTGGGCGAGATCGCCGAAGACGTCCAGGCGGGGCGTTTCACCTGGTCGCTGGATCTGGAGGACGTGCACCTCAACATCGAAAAAGCCCTGACCGAACGCGTCGGCGACGCCGGCAAACGGTTGCACACCGCGCGTTCGCGCAACGACCAGGTGGCCACCGACATCCGCCTCTACCTGCGCCACGCCATCGACGAACTGATCGGATTGATCAAGGCCGCGCAGCGCGCCCTGCTCGATCTGGCCGAGACCAACGCCGCCACCATCATGCCCGGCTTCACCCATTTGCAGGTGGCGCAGCCGGTGAGCTTCGGCCACCATCTCATGGCCTATTACGAAATGCTCAAGCGCGATGCCGAGCGCCTGGCCGACTGCCGCAAGCGCGTCAACCGCCTGCCACTGGGCGCGGCGGCATTGGCCGGCACCAGCTACCCCATAGACCGCGAGATGGTGGCGCGCGAACTGGGCTTCGACGGCGTCTGCGAGAACTCGCTGGACGCCGTTTCCGACCGCGACTTCGCCATCGAATTCAGCGCCTGCGGCGCACTCATCATGACGCACTTGTCGCGCCTGTCGGAAGAGCTGATCCTGTGGATGAGCCCGCGCTTCGGCTTCATCAACATCGCCGACCGCTTCTGCACCGGTTCCAGCATCATGCCGCAGAAAAAAAACCCGGACGTGCCCGAACTCATGCGCGGCAAGACCGGCCGCGTCAACGGCCACCTGGTCGCCCTGCTCACCCTGATGAAAGGCCAGCCGCTGGCCTACAACAAGGACAACCAGGAAGACAAGGAACCGCTGTTCGACACCGTCGACACTCTCACCGACACGCTGGCGATACTGGCCGACATGCTCACCGGCATCACCGTCAACCCGGCGGCGATGCGCCAGGCGGCGAGCGAGGGCTACGCCACCGCCACCGACCTGGCCGACTACCTGGTGAAGAAAGGCCTGCCGTTTCGCGACGCGCACGAAGCCGTCGCGCGCGCGGTGCGCCATGCGGAAAAGCTGGGCTGCGATCTGGGCGAACTCTCCCTGGACGACCTGCGCGGCTTTTCCGATCTGGTCGGCGACGACGTCTTTCAGGTGCTCACGCTGGATGGCTCGCTCTCCAGCCGCAACCACATCGGCGGCACGGCTCCGGAGCAGGTGCGCGCAGCCATCCACCGCGCGCGGCTGGCGCTCGGCTAGCACGTCTCTTACGCTTTGGGTTGATGTTCCCGGCAGACCTTGCGGATTTCGACCGTGCTCAAGCGCTCCGCGGTAAGGCCGCAGCGGCAGGTTCTCGGACTCTCGCGCTTGATGTGCAAACAGGTCTGGCACACGCCAAAGGTGCGGCTGCCGGAGTTGAGCTGCAGGTTTTGCAGGGTTTCGCGCAGCACCGGCAACGCGGTGCGCGTACGGGCCAGGCTGATGCTCCTTAGCGCCTTCTTCCACTCGGGGGCAAGACGCACGCCCTTGAGCAGTGCCGCACCGGCGGCGCTCAATTCGAGGCGCACCACGCGTTTGTCGGTGGTATCGGCATAGCGTTCCAGGAGGCCTTTGCGCTCAAGCAACAGCAGACTTTGCGACACGGTGCCCTTGGTGAGGCCAAGGTATTCGGTAAGGGCCTGGGGAGTATTGCTGTAGCGGTTGGCGTCGCGCAAGAACATCAGCGCCTGCAAGTGTACCGGCTGCAATCCATACTCTGCGCCCAGGCTGCGCAGCGCCGCGCGCACCCGGTTTCCCAGCCGCTCCACCAGGTCCAGCATGGTAAAAACGCTTGCACTCATGATCGGATGTTATCGCACATATACCGATGCGGCAATTGGTATCGACCCGATACCTCAACCGCCGCTAGCCGAAGTCCACGCTCACGCCGCCCTGCCCGGTCACCAGCCGGCCCAACGCCTCGAACAGTTCCGTGCCGTCGCGCGTGTCGTGCCACGCGTCGTCGCGCCAGCGATAGTGGAAGCCGCCCGACTTCGCGGCCACCCAGATTTCGTGGGCTGCGGGCTGGCGGTTCACAATGATCCTGCTGCCGTTCTCGAATGATATTTCCAGCACGCTGCCACCCGACATTTCCCAGTCCAGATCGGCCCCGCTGGCGTCGAGGGCGTCCTGGATTCGTGCCATGGCCTGCTCCGCCCGCTCGTTGAATTCGCGCTCAGTCATGTTCTCGCCTTGTGATAAAATTTTCCGTTTAAAATACCCCCGGGAGATGACGATGCGGCAGGTCTGCCTGATACTTCTGCTCGCAGCGGCGCTGCAAGGTTGCGGCTACAAGGGGCCGCTCTATCTTCCACAAAAAACCGACAACCCGCAACAGGACAAGAAATGAATTTTTTCCCCAGCGTCCGCGGCGAACTGCACGCGGAACAGGTCAGCCTGTCCGCCATCGCCGAACGCTTCGGCACGCCATGCTATGTCTATTCGCGCGCTGCCCTGACCGCCGCCTACCGCGGCTTCGCCGATGCACTGGCGGCTCGGGAACACCTGATCTGCTACGCCGTGAAGGCCAATCCCAACCTCGCCATCCTCAATGTGTTCGCGCGCCTGGGGGCAGGTTTCGACATCGTCTCCGGAGGCGAACTGAAGCGCGTTCTCGCCGCCGGTGGCGAGGCCGGAAAGACGGTCTTTTCGGGTGTCGGCAAGACGGAGTCCGAGATGCGTTTCGCGCTCGGCTGCGGCATCCTGTGCTTCAACGTCGAATCCGAAAGCGAGCTTCTGCACCTGAATCGCGTGGCCGCAGAGATGGGCAGGATTGCGCCGGTGTCGTTGCGTGTGAACCCCGATGTCGATGCGAAAACGCATCCCTACATCGCCACCGGCCTGAAGGAAAACAAATTCGGTGTCGCCTACGACGATGCGCTGCGGCTCTACCGCCTGGCGCGTTCGCTGCCTCATTTGCGCATCGAAGGCATCGACTGCCATATCGGCTCGCAGTTGACCGAAGTCACCCCGTTCGGCGATGCCGCGGAAAAAATTCTGAAGCTGGTCGACCAGCTTCAGACGGAAGGCATCGCCTTGTCGCACATCGATCTCGGCGGCGGGCTCGGCATCCGCTACCGCGACGAAACGCCTCCCGACATGCGCAAGTATGCCGCGGCGCTGCTGTCCAATCTCACCGGGCGCGGGCATAAAATCCTCATCGAGCCGGGACGCTCGCTGGTCGGAAACGCCGGCCTGCTGCTGTGCCGCGTGGAATACCTCAAGCAGGGAGCGGACCGCAACTTCGCCATCGTCGATGCCGCCATGAACGACCTCATGCGGCCCGCGCTCTACGATGCCTACCACGACATCGTCCCGGTGCGCGCAACCTCGGGTGCGCCGCAGCGCTATGAAATCGTCGGACCGGTTTGCGAGAGCGGCGACTTCCTCGGGCGTGACCGGGCCTTGGACATCAGGGAAGGCGACCTGCTCGCCATCCTCTCGGCCGGCGCCTACGGCATGAGCATGAGCTCCAACTACAACACCCGTCCCCGTGCCGCGGAAGTGATGATCGATGGCGACAAAATTCATCTGGTCCGTGAACGGGAGACAGTGGAGCAGCTGTATTCCCTGGAAAAATCCCTGCCCTGACGCTCGCGCGGGACACTCCGGACAAAATATTTTTTCTTCGCGCGCACGCGCCCGGCGCGCCATGCCGCCGTTCTGAAACCGCGCACACAAGCGCTCTCCAGAGCATTCGCAGCCATTTCCATCATGGTAGCGACTCGATACCATGTGCGCGATCCATCCGGAAATGCTTAAAGAATCATGAAGAATCGTCGATAAATTATTGTGCATTTCCAGGAAATCTGGATAGAATTGTCGCACCAAGCGGAAGCGAGCTCTCGGCCTTATATCCAGAGGGGTGGCAGGGGCAAGCGGTTAACCGGTTTGTTGTGATGCCGACGCTTTGGAAGTGCATGACTTTTTGCTGCACGAAGTGTAATAACCGACCGGTTCAACTTTTGGAAAGGAGTCATCATGGCAACAGCTAAGAACAACTCGAAGCCCGCCGCGAAACCTGCGGCGAAAGTCGCAGCAAAAGCACCGGCAGCCAAGGCCGCCGCCGCTGCAAAACCCGCCGCAAAAGCCGTTGTCAAACCGGCTGCAAAAGCTGCTGCAAAGTCGGCCGCAAAAGCTGCTGCAAAGCCGGCTGCGAAGGCCGCTGCCAAGCCGGCCGCAAAAGCTGCTGCAAAGCCCGCTGCAAAAGCTGCCGCGAAGCCGGCTGCGAAGGCCGTTGCCAAGCCAGCTGCAAAAGCTGCCGCGAAACCCGCTGCCAAGGCCGCTGCCAAGCCGGCGGCAAAAGCTGCTGCAAAGCCCGCTGCAAAAGCTGCCGCGAAGCCGGCTGCAAAAAAGGCCGCTGCAAAGCCTGCTGCAAAAGCTGCCGCGAAGCCCGCTGCAAAGCCTGTTGCAAAAAAAGCCGCAGCGAAACCTGCTGCAAAGCCCGCCGCAAAGAAAGCCGTGGCCAAGCCAGCAAGAACGGCCGCCTAGGCTGCCCATTCCGGCCACCCGGCCGGCTTCAGAACGCGCGGGAAGCACCATGTGCCCGCGCGTTTTTCATTCCCCCGCACCACCCCTTCCCCCGCTTGAACAAAAAGACATTGCCAGCCACTGGGGCCTTGTCTAAAATGGACTGACCGGTCGGTTAGTTTATGTGTGCCGGGCCACGTTCGAACCGGGGAGATCGTTTTGTCATCCGTTGCACCCGCAAGCATGAGCCGGCCCGCCGGCGACAGCGTGGATAGAATACTCGCGGCGGCCGAGAAGCTTTTTGCGGAGTTCGGCTTCGATGCCGTTTCCATGAACGACATCGCGCAGCACGCCGGCGTGAGCAAGTCGAACGTGTTCCACCACTTCAGTTCGAAAGGCGAGCTCTATGTCGCCGTGCTGAATGCCGCGCATCGCGACTTCAGCGCGTTGATCGACCGCCTGGCGGATGACTCCGGAACATTCCGCCAGCGCATCGGCCACTTCGCGCAGGAGCATCTGCGCTGCATCCTCGAACAGCACCAGGCCTCCCGCCTGGTGCTGCGCGACTTGCTGGAGAACGACACTCCGCGTGGCCAGGAACTGGCCGAGAAGGTGTTCGGAGCGAATTTCGCGTCCCTGGTCGGCATCATCCGCGCCAGCCAGGAACGCAAGGAACTGCGCACCGGCGTGGACCCGGCGATGGTGGCCGTCATGCTGATCGCAGCCAACGTGTTTTTCTTCCAGGCGCACGGGGTGTTCAAGCACTTTCCCGACGTTGCCTTCGCCGACGACGCGCCCTGCTACGGCGACATGCTGGTGGACATTTTGCTGCACGGCATATTGCCGCCGGACAAAGGCAAGACCTAGCGTCCTCGAACTCTGACCAGGAACGATCCGCCAACCCACAATCAGGATGTGCACATGAACAAACCCGCCCTACTCACCGCTCTCATCGTCGGCTGTTTGTTGCTCGCAGGCTGCGGCAAGAAGCAGGAGGAAGCAAAGAAGGGTCCGCCTCCGGCGCTGATCACGGTCGCCCAGGCGCAGACCCGCAGCATGCAACTGCGCGAGGAGAGCGTCGGCGTGGCCGACACCCTGTCCGCGCCCATTCTCTCGGCCGAGGTGTCGGCCCGCGTGATCCAATTGCTGGCGGACGTGGGTGACCCGGTGAAAGCCGGGCAACTGCTTGCCGTGCTGGACAGCCAGGATCTTGCCAACAGCCGCCAGGCCGCGGCGTCCGAGGTAAAGCGCGTGGAAGCGCTGCTGGGCAACCAGCAGCGCGTCACGGAACGCAACCGCGAGCTCATCAAGCAGAACTTCATTGCGCCGCTCAGGCTGGACGAAGCGGAGTCGCAGCTTGCCGCGCTGCGTGCGCAACTGGCTACGGCGCAGGCGCAGCTTGCCAATGCCGGCAGCAACCTGTCGAAGGCGCGCATCGCGGCACCCGTGAGCGGACGGGTGGAGCAGCGCATGGTGTCACAGGGCGACTTCGTCACGGCCGGCAAGCCGCTGTTCCATCTGGTCACGGCGGACAGGCTGCGCGTGCGCCTGCCGTTCCCGGAAAGCGTCGCCGGCCGCATCCGCCCCGGCCTGACTGTGTACCTGTCGACGCCGGCTGTTCCCGGCAAGACGGTGCAGGGCAAGGTCGAGGAGATCAAGCCGATGATAGGCGCGTCCAACCGCGCATTCGAGGCCATCGTAGCGGTCGCCAATCCGGGCGACTGGAAGCCCGGCGCCAGCGTCAACGGCGAAGTGGTGATCGAGGAGCACCCGCAGGCGGTAGTCGTACCTGAAACCAGCGTGGTGCTGCGTCCGGCCGGGAAGGTCGTGTACCTGATCAAGGACCAGCATGCAGTGCAGCGCGTGGTGCAGACCGGCATCACCCGCGAGGGCTACACGGAAATCGTTTCCGGCCTCGCGACGGGTGAAACAATCGCGCTGGACGGCGCCGGATTCCTCACCGACAAGGCCGCGGTGAAGCCGCAGAACGGTAGCGCTCCAGGCAACTCCGCCGGGGACAGGAAATGACGCTGCCAGAACTCTCGATCAAGCGCCACGTCCTGGCGTTCATGCTGAGCGCCGTGCTGGTACTGTTCGGCGTCATCAGCTACCAGCGCCTCGGGGTGGACCGCTTCCCGCTCATCGAGTTTCCGG
>Ga0315281_10000251_pt1 | contig 71243 bp, 63 predicted proteins | sample YL17G07_0_MG_FD_204540 | JGI IMG/M metagenome (GOLD analysis project Ga0315281, IMG submission 204540) | Sediment microbial communities from Yellowstone Lake, YNP, Wyoming, USA - YL17G07_0 | ecosystem: Environmental > Aquatic > Freshwater > Lake > Sediment | place: USA: Wyoming | collected... | reverse complement strand
TGATGACCTCGGGTAGACCGTACTCCTCTTCCTTTTGCTTGTTTCTGCACCCGTATGATCAATAGAATGTTCTGAAAAAAGTCCATATAAGGCTATCAACGGGTAACAGAAATGGCTCGCTTCTCCGGATGCACACAAACACTTTTTTATGTAAGGAGACAATGGTATGGAACAAAAATTGATTTATGTTGGCATTGACTGGGCTGATGATCATCATGATATCCACCTTACTGATGACTCAGCAAAAATACTCGAACAATTCCGGATCGACCACTCCTGTGACGGGTTTGCCCTGCTTCATTCACACATTGCAAACCATCAGGCGTCACCCAACCTCGTTTTGGTTGCTATCGAAACAAGCCGTGGGCTTCTGGTACACGAACTCTTGCAAAAAGGCTACACCGTTTATGCCATCAATCCAAAGGCAGTCAACCGCTACAAGGACAGGCACGTGCTTTCAAAGGCAAAATCCGACACCCTTGATGCACTATCGCTCGGAAATATCTTGCGCACAGACCGCCACCTGTTTCGACCACTCAAACCTCTTCCTGAAGATTACCGACTTCTCGACAGACTTTGTACTGACCTCCGTAAAGTGGTTGATGAAAAATCAAGAGTTACCAACCAGGTGACCGCCTGCCTGAAGGAGTTCTACCCAAAGGCACTCGATATATTCTCCCTGGATTCACAGATATTCATTGACTTTCTCAAGGCATTTCCCGACCACCGTACCTTGAGCACTTGCAAAAAAAAGACATTCCTCGCGTTTCTCAAGAAACATCGCTACCCGTGTTCCGCAAAAGCCGATGAACTCTGGAATACCATTCAATCTCCAACCCTTCAGCCCGGTAAGGTAACTGTCCGTTCCGGAAGACTTCGCCTGGGAATGCTCCTCGGCCAGCTCGAAAACCTGAAAGAACATATTAACCACTATGAACAAGAAATCCAGGATATTCTGAATAAGCTTCCCGAATCAGCTTCAGTCAAGAGTTTGCCGGGCGTGGGCGACCGTCTTGCGCCAGAACTGGTCGCAACCCTTGGGCCGAACAGCAAAGACGGTCATCAACGCTTCCAGGCTGCAGAGGAAATCGCAAAACTCTCCGGCTGCGTACCGGTTGTCAGGGAAAGCGGAAAGTGGCGAAAGGTATCGCTACGTTACACCTGCGTAAAATCCCTCAGAAGAACATTCCACGACTGGGCATTTACCAGTATCAACTGCTCTCCCTGGGCAAGGGCTTTTTACGATTACCGCAATGAGAGAGACCAAAGCCATTGTACTATCCTGCGAAACCTCGGCAAAAAATGGATCAAAATCCTTTTTGCTGTCTGGTCACAGGGAACTTCTTACGATGAAACGCTGCATATTCAAAACCTCAAAGCAAAAAATGTCCCTTGGGCTATGGCTTTGTAATCCCTATTTTTAAAGGATTTTTAGCTCTTTTTTTCTAAAAGAAAAAAAGAGCTTGACATAGAATGTCTACCTGGCTGGCTTAGCGGCTCGTATACCCCTCGAATTGCGAAGGTCGGGTTAGTCCGCAAACATAATATCGGGGTCTCACCCCGCAAAGAATTAGATTTCTGTTGACAAAAGTTAATTGCTAGGTAATATATTGCGAATGAGTCTCAGTATAGTTTAGGATTTTTTCTATAAGATTATAATGCGGGAGATTTGCTCCCCCGCCAATATCGTTCATAAATGAGGGAAATAAAACATGTCTCCGTTGAGTATAGTGCCTGGCAGATTAAGGTTTGAGAATTGGTGTTTGATTGGGAAGGCGCATGTTTGTGAATGTCTGCAGCAGCGGATAGATGAGATTGCGGGGGTAATAGAAACCTCTGCAAACCAGAGAACAGGAAGGGTGCTGGTTTGGTACGATGATAAACACATTGACGGACAGGATTTGGCGCTGCTTATAGACCGTATCGTAGCCCAGCAGATGGCGACCCAATTACATAGAGTATTCCTTTCGCAAAAAGAGAATGCGGATAAGGGCGAAAAGGCGGAAAAGGATTGCTCATATAAATGCGGGGCAAGATTGGGCAGGAACTGGAATGCAGGTAACCGCCGGTTTTTAGATAAGAAGGAAAGTGTGAATGTCACTTTCCCGGAGGCCGCAATCCACACCATGATGGATGTTATTGCCCATACGGTTTTGCCAAAACCTCTGAATGTCCTTGCCCCGATAGTAATAAAGGCATTGACGGCAGGAAGGGGTTAAATATTAATGTGTATTTCTCTTAATTATCATAAAAGGAGGCTGAATCATGGTAGCAAATACATTATTTGCTTGCTCTCGGTGCGGAAACAAAAAGAAATTTAGGGTCTTTACGAGCAGTTTCAGGACCATTGAACAATCCCCCGAACTGGGAGTACGGGTAGAAAGCGGTGTCTTACCAAACCTGAGGGAGAACGATAATTACGTCGAATGTCTGTTGTGCTCTCAGAAATTGGATTGTGACGCCGCTATAACTATTGGCAAGAAGGTTATTACGAGATAGTTTTTGGTGGGAAAAGGCACAGGACTTGGGCTTCCAATAGTATACGGGATTGTTAAGCAGCACAAAGGATACATAAACTTTGACCGTGAGCGCGGCAAAGGCACAACATTTAAGATTTATTTGCCTTTGCAAGAATTTTTTTTAAACAGGAGGTCTTTATGGAAGGAAAGGTTGAGGAAAATATGGAAAACGAAACAAAAGAACAGGGCATATTGGGACAGAGAGGCGGTTATTTTATCAGTAAGCAAAGTTTATGGTTTATGGCGGGGGGCGCCTTGGGCGCCATTGCCGTTCTTGGGATGGGACGGTTCTCAAAGAAAATGAAGCCGGCAGCAGTTGGAGTCGCAAGAGAAGGTTTTGCATTTAAAGAATGGTTGATGGCAAACTATGAAAAGGTAAAAGAGGACATAGAAGATATTGTGGCAGAGGCAAAACATGCTCATCAAAAGGACGCGGAGAAGACTTCGAAAACGACAAAAACAGAAGAAGAAATACTGAAGAAGGTGGAAGATAAAATAGAGGAAATCTTAAAGAACCGTTTTGGGAAAGAAGGGGTATGACCAATGGATATAACTAAAAAGGCGTCCAGGTACTTTCGTACGTTCTTACATGTTGCCGGAGGCGCAGGCGTGGTAATTGCCGGCGCTTATATTTATTCGCGGGTCAAGGAAAAACAGGAATCAGAGATTCGATTGGCAAGGATAGAACAGATGCTTGCAAAGTTCTCTGAGGAAACAGAGAGCAAGTGATGCATTACCGGATTCTTCACGAACTGCCACAAAGAATAAGGGTATGCCTGAAACTCCCTAAAAAAAACTTCTCCAGCAAAGCTCAACGGGAATTGGAAGGTGTATTCCTGGCGATTGAAGGCATTGATGGGGCGTCTTTCAATCGTCGGACGGGAAGTCTCCTTGTTTGGTACACGGGCAATCAAACAACAAGAGTTAAACTGTTAAAGACCATACAGGAAATACCACTGACCCTTGCCGCTGTGAGAAAAGGAGACGTTAAAAGGGACGCGCTCGAACAGAAAAGGAGAGGCGTGGCATTGGCAGGGGCCTTTTTGATGATGAGGCCGTTTATTCCGCTTCCCTTGAGGCCGTGGTTTACCCTGTATGGGATTGTACCCGTTATTATGAAGGGCTTAAAGGTTGTTTTGGGCAGACGTCTTACCATAGACGCCCTTGACGCGGCCGCGGTGGGCATTTCGTTTGGGAGGAAAGATTACCTCTCGGCGAGTGTCATTGTCTTTTTTCTGAAGATAGGGGATTATCTTGAAGAACGTATACGACAGAGGTCGCGGGAAAGCCTTTTAACATTATTTCAGGTAAGAAACGAATGGGTATGGGTAAGAAGAAACGGCAGGGACGAGCGTGTTAACATAAAGCGCGTGACCACAGGAGAACACGTGGTGGTGATGAGAGGAAGCAGTATACCGGTGGATGGGGTTGTGTTGGAGGGTTCGGCAATGGTTAATCAGTCGTCTATGACGGGTGAGCTGCTGCCTGTGGCAAAAAGGAAAGGGTTAACGGTGTATGCAGGAACTGCACTTGAAGAAGGTTTCCTTGTTGTGAAGGCCGTGCGTGTCGGTGATGAAACGAGGATGTCAAGAATAGTCAGGGTAATTGAAGAATCCGAAAGTTTAAAGGCGGAGGTGCAGAGCCACGCAGAAAGATTGGCGAACAGGGTCGTGCCATACACATTCTTATTGAGCGGAGCGCTATACTTTCTTACCGGCAATCTTACAAAGGTTGCATCCGTGCTTTTGGTGGACTACTCATGCGCCATCAAGCTGTCAACACCCCTGGCAATTATGTCGGCAATGGTAACTGCGGCAAGGCGGGGTATCCTCATGAAAGGCGGGAAGAGTATAGAAAAGCTGGCAGGTTCAAATGTTTTTATACTTGATAAAACGGGAACCCTTACAGAGGCGAAGCCAAAAGTTGTAGACGTTGTTCCATACAACGGTTTTAGCAGGGAATATATATTGAGGAATGCCGCATGCGTCGAAGAACACTTTCCACATCCGGTGGCGTCTGCCGTAGTCAAAAAGGCAGAAGAAGAAGGACTCGTACATGAGGAACTGCACACCGAGATAGAGTACATCGTTGCCCATGGTATTGTATCAAGGACATACGGTGAAAGGATACTGGTCGGAAGCAAACACTTCATGGAAGACTGTGGAATTAACGTGGAATGCGCACAGCCTCTGATAAAGAGCTTTGCGGATAAGGGATATTCCATACTATACGTGGCCATCGGAACGGAGCTCGGAGGAATTATGGCATTTGAAGATACTTTAAGAGAAGACGCCCGGACATTCCTCGACGGGCTTAGGAGTTCCGGCGTCAGAAGAATTGTGATGTTAACGGGTGATAATGACGCAGCCGCAAAAAACGTGGCAGATAAATTGGGCATTGAGGAGTTTTATTCACAGGTATTTCCTGAAAAAAAGGTGGAAATAATTAAGGACATGAAAGACAAAGGGTGGGTGGTTGCCATGGTGGGAGACGGCATCAATGATTCGCCTGCCCTTTCTTATGCCGACGTCGGCGTATCCATGAAACATGGGGCAGACATTGCAAAAGAGGCTTGCAGCGTCTTGCTCATGGACGTGCGGCTTGAAAGGATTATTGAGGCAAGGAACATGGCACAGGAGGCCATGCTTCGGATCAGGCAGAATTTCAAGTATATTGTCGGTATCAATACCGTTCTGATCGGTCTTGGTACTTCAGGTTTCACCACCCCGGTGTTTTCTGCATTCGCGCACAATATGACGACATTCCTGGTATCTGCGAATTCGCTAAGGCCGTATCGCACTTTTTTACCGTGAATTTTACCAACACATTCACATTCGATTAGACCTTCGACGGCGTTTTTTGCGCAACCGAGACGGTTGCGCTACCATTCTTAATTGCCTATACATAAATCTTTGATGTCTTTTCTCTGGAGCCAAAAACGCTTATGAAATCTTTCAGCAAATGGATTGCCTTCGTTATTTTTTTTACCTCCCTGTGCCTTTGGGGGCAGACCGCCTTTGCCGGCGTATTCCTTACATCATCAGCAGGAACGCGGATTACTCAACCGATGACAAGGCATTCCTTGGCACCGATACCGTTTACGTCCAGATAACACAGAATATCATTGATTATAGGGAGGTGAAGCGGTCTTTCTTTACCTTGCAGCCGGCCGGAAAGAACAAGAAATCGAGGCATTCGTTGTCCTGGGACGGTGATATGAATGCCTTTGCCGGTTCCGCCCCGCTTGAGAATTACACGGCCGGGGACAGGATAACGGTTCTCATGACCTTGCAGGGTAAGGGCGCAAAGGATACGATTACCCGAAAATCCCATTTTGTTATCGGTGACTTCGGACAGTGGCGTCTGGCGGGTTCAGTATACGGAGAAACGCCGGGTGGAGGGAAGGAAGCGCTAGCCGACGCACGTGTGCGGATACAGGGGGTTGCGGATATTGACGCCGGGGATGGAGACTATCATCCGCAGAGAGAAGACAAATTTATTCTTTCAGATGAAAATGGTGATTTTTCGTTGGACTACGAGGGTATTTCCGGCCAACTCGTTGTGGTGACGGCGGGCAAGGAAGGATATAAAAATGGAGGTGGCAAAATAAACCTGGGGGAAAAGAAAAAACTGATTATCCCCCTTGCTAAGATACCCGAAAAAGACCATCCGTCATACGAATATATATCGCCCAAGATTTGCAAAAAGTGTCACAGTAATATTTACCATGACTGGAAGGACAGCGATATGGCGAGCGCCGCCGTTAACAAGATAAACCAACTCGTTTTCCTCTTGTATACGGCGTGGTACGTGACCGGAGATCGGTCAAATTTTAACGACCCCTCCATTTTTGATGAACCCAATCCTGCCTTCGTGGGAGACAAGGGCAAAATATTCGAAGACGCCTCCGGGCATCGGTACAAGGTCGTTGGGGACGCCGGGCACACCCACGACTGCGCCGACTGCCCCCCCTCTTACGCCTCGAAGACGCAGCAGGGCGGCGTCCCGCAGTGGGATATGAGGGCGGGTGTGTTGTCCGATGCGGATAAACTTTCTTTCGTTGACAAGCTGGGCGTCCAATGTGACTTTTGCCATAAGATGCACGAGGTGGAGGAAGGGGAGGAATACTGGACGGAAACCGGGGTAAATTACAAGGTGAACCTCCTGCGTCCCGACCCGTTGATTAAGTCTGCGATGGAGGGTAAGGTCATGTTCGGGCCGTTGGATGACGTGATCTACAAGAATATGCAGGCGGCATATACCCCCCAATTTAAGAAAAGCGAGATATGCGCCCCCCGCCATCAGGACGCCAGAAGGCTTTACTTACAGCCCGTGGACGAAAATGACGAGTCTGACGGCGATCAGATTGAGCGCATCCTCTGGAGTGGGGATACTTACCGGGAGTGGCGTTTTAGCGGTTACAGCGGCCTCGAGGAAGACTATCCGGTCGGGAACTATGCCGGAAAGGCACTGCAATGCCAGGACTGCCACATGAAAGACCCACCCCCCGACCCGGCTACCGGGGAAGCAATTGCAGATTACCGGGAGATTGACGAGCCGTTTTTTATGCAGGACAAAAGGAAGTACGCGGCCAGGCGCGCCCCACGCACCATATACCCACACACCTTCGAAGGCACCAACCAGGGTTTATCTTCGGGAAAGAAAAAAAGATACCTGGACTGGGTCGTTGACCTTGCCGTTACCGATGCGCAGGTAGAAGATGGGGTTTTGAGTTTTGACGTGAGTGTTACCAATTCCCATACGGGCCATTCCTACCCGACCGACGTAACGCAGAGCGGCGTCGTTCTCCTGGTGGAAGCCGTCCAGTCCGGCGCCGCCCTTGAACAGATCAACGGTCAGACAGTTGGCACCCCGGGTGGTAATTTCCCTGACGGATACTACGAAGGCGAGGGGGATTATACCGGGAAGCCGGGAAAGATTTTTATGAAGCACCACAGGATGCTGGTTGACAATGAAGGTCTATCTCCCTTTTACAACGATATCCTGTATGCCTTTGCCGTTGAAGAGATGTACGATACCCGTATCAAGGCGAATCAAACGGATACGACACATTACGAATTCCAGGCGGCAGGCATCGGTGAAATCACCGTTACCGCGCGGCTTATCTATCGCTTTCTCCCCAAGGGGACGCTGGAATTTGCCGCAAAGAACGGGTACGTTATCTCCCTGGAGGAGAATGACTATGAGTCGCACAAAGTGGAAGTAACCGTGACGCCGTAACAGCGAAATAATTCTACGTTCTCCAAGAGAAACTTGTCAAAAAAATAATTTGATCAAATTTATGTATCCTCCGCGTTATGGAAGAAAAAAAAGAGATATGTGTTCTGTACATCGAAGACAACAAAGGCCATGCCCGTCTCTTCACGAAAAGCCTGAAGAGGGAGGGACGATTTCACGTGGATTGGGTAAACAATCCGGAAGAGGGACTCAGAAAAGCGTTAGAAACGTCCCCTGGCTATGACGTCGTAGTTATCGATTTCTGTCTGCCTGGGAAAAGCGGCCTTGACGTTATCAAGGACATTATGGCCTCGGAACCCCCCCGGCAACCATCCTGGTTACAGCGCAGGGCGATGAAGATACGGCGGTAGCGGCAATGCGCGCCGGCGCCTGCAGTTACGTGGTCAAAGACGCCCAATCCCACGACCTTGGTCTTATTCCTATGGTGATTGACAACGCCATTCGCCGACGTAAAGTGGAGAACAATAAAAAACTCGTGGAGAAGGAATTGAAGAGGCTCAATGCCCTTTTAATAGCGGAACAGGAGGCGATTAATTCCGGCATACTGGTCATTGGACTGGACGGGAAGGTGCTCAGGTATAACAGACGGTTCCTTGAAATATGGAACATCCCGGATACTTTGATCAAGGAAGGGGACGATGACAGGCTGCTTTCCTTTGTTGCCGAATCCATAAAGGATTGGAATGCGTTTATCGGGCTGGTAGAGTTTTTGTATAAACATCCGGGGGAAAAAAGAATTGGGGACGTCATTGAACTCAAGTCCGGCCGGGTATTATCCCGCAATACCAGCCCGGTTTGCCTGGAAAATGGCGAGATAATCGGACGCCTGTGGAATTTCGAAGACGTCACGGAACAGAAAAAACAAGAGGCGGTTATCCAGAAGATGGCCTACTACGATTTTCTGACCGGGCTGCCAAACCGGCGCACCTTTTCTGACCGTCTTTCCGTTGCGCTTTCCGAGGCAAAGCGCAACAAGCACATGCTGGCGCTCATGTTCATAGACCTGGACCGTTTCAAACAGATAAACGATACGTGGGGACACGAAATGGGCGATAAAGTTTTAAAAACGGCGACCACGGTCATGAAAGGTTTTTTGAGGGAAAGCGATTCCCTGGCACGGGTCGGCGGGGATGAGTTCGTATTGCTTCTGCCGAGGGTTGATAGGGTTGAAGACGTGCACGTAGTCACTGCAAAATTCCTTGATGCGTTTCAAAAGCCACAGGATATAGACGGTTGTGAAATATCTATCGGCATCAGCATTGGCGCCGTGTTTTATCCAAAAGACGGAGATGACCCTGATACCCTCGTAAAGAGCGCCGACCGTCTCATGTATACGGCGAAACAGTGTGGTGGAAATACTGTAAAAACAAGTATTAAGGATGAAAAATGATTATTGAAAAGGTTGGGATACATGAGTTGGTAGACATTGTCGTCAATATTCTCGACGCGCGAGACCCTTATACGTTTCTTCACTCATGGCGGGTTGCAGAATTGTCCGTTCTGATTGCTGAAGACATGGGGCTGCCGAAAGATGAAACAAAAAAGATACATATTGCAGCGCATCTCCATGATATCGGCAAGATTGGAGTTCCGGACAGGATATTGAACAAGCTCGGAAGGCTGGACCATGCGGAGATATTACAAATGCAAGCACATCCGCGCATCGGCTCCAATATCCTTGAAAGACTTCCCGTGCTCAAGGAGATATCAACGCTGGTTTTATTTCATCATGAACGCTTTGATGGCTTGGGGTATCCCGATGGACTGGAGGGGGAAGAAATACCGCTTGCATCGAGGATTATCGCAGTTGTGGACGCCTTTGACGCCCTGAGTTCAGATAGGCCGTACAGAAAGGCAAAGGGTTACGATGAATGCTTTCAGGAAATAGAACTCCACGTGGGCAGCCAGTTTTGCCCCGTTGTGGTAGAACATTTTCAAAACATCAGATGCCTTGTTCCCGGAGCATTGGACAAGTTTGGGAAAAAGGAAATCAGTCACATTGCCTTTGTCGGACATGAAGAACTCATGCATTCAAGAAAATTTCTCTAATAAGGCAGAAGTCCTCCAAAGAATTACTGCTTCGCAATTGATGGGTGAGTTAGCCCGACTTTCGCAATTCGCGCCGAAAAACGGTCATTTTCAGGCATGCATCGCCTTGAAACCCTTGATTTTACTGGGGTTTATTTTCAAAAAGCCCTGTAGTGCCGACCTACCCTCTTGACGAGTCCAATAAAAACTGAGAAAATGTTTTCATGTTTTTACGAGCGAAGTCAAGGATAAAGGATGGGAAAACGCACCGTTATTGGAGCGTAGTGGAGAACCGTCGGGTGGCCAGAGGATGTGTGGTACAGCGGCAAGTGCTTTACCTGGGGGAACTCAACGACAACCACGGGCAGGATGGGTTCGGACGATAGAGGCGTTTTCGGGTAAAAAGCACAAAGCAAAACAACTGGCATTGTTTCCGGATGACCGTAAAGAATTGCCCATAATGGCCTGTGAGACCGTCCAGATACAAGTGGACAAAATTGAATTGCGCCGTCCGCGTGAGTGGGGAACGTGCTGGTTGGGATTGTATTTGTGGGATATGCTGGAACTGGACACCTTTTGGAAACAGCGTTTGCCGTCAAGCCGTAAGGGGACAAGCTGGCTGAATATTTTGAAGGCGTTGACTTGTTACCGGCTGATTGATCCGGGAAGCGAATTTCGTTTTCACCGGGAGTGGTATTTGCGTAGCGCAATGGGCGATCTGCTGGGGGAAGATTATTCGCTGGCGCAGAAAGACAAGCCGTATCGTTGTTTGGATTTGTTGCTCAGGCATCGCGATGAGCTGTTTGAGTATTTAAAAGGGCAATGGAGTAATCTGTTTGGCGCAAAGTATGACGTTCTGCTGTATGACTTGACGAGTACTTATTTTGAAAGCGAGCCACCACCGGCGGGATCGGACAGTAAAAAACGTTTTGGATACAGCCGGGACAAACGTTCGGATTGTGTTCAAGTGGTTGTGGCATTGGTGCTGACACCGGAAGGTTTTCCCGTGGCATATGAAGTCTACCCTGGAAACACAAGAGATACCGCAACCCTGGAGGAATTTCTGGATAGGATTGAAAAACAGTACGGGAAGCTTCGCCGTACCTGGCTTATGGATCGCGGTATTCCGACCGAGGAGACATTGGAAAAGATGCGTTCACGAGGGATTGAATATTTGGTTGGCACTCCCAAAGGGCGTTTGACCCATGTTGAAAAACCGTTGCTCGAACAACCCTGGACTCAAGCGCGTGAAAGTGTCCGCGTTAAAATTCTTCAGCAAGAGTCGGAGTTTTATGTTTATGTGGAAAGTCATGATCGGGTAGCCAAGGAGCGTTCCATGCGCCGTCGCAGATTCAAACGCCTGTGGACTGGCCTGCACGAACTTCGTAACCGAAAGAACATCACTCGTGACGACCTGTTGATGCATATAGGCGCATTAAAGAAAGAAGCCGGGCGAGACTTTGGACTGGTTTGTATCTCTCTGCCAAAACCTCACGAATTGGTGAATGAAAATACTTTTTGTTTCAAACTGGATCGTAAACGCCTGTTGCGGGCGATGTCTCGGGAGGGACGCTATCTGCTTCGTTCCAATATGAAGGCGGCTTCCTCCGAAACCGCCTGGGAATTTTATTTGCTCTTGACTCGCGTTGAACAAGCTTTTAAGGATTTGAAAGGGACTCTTTCCATCCGTCCCATCTGGCACCAACTGGAAGAGAGAATTGAGGCGCATATTTTTGTTTCCTTTCTGGCGTATTGTCTCCACACTACTTTGCGAAATCTTGCACGGGGACGAGCCGCGGGTCTGACGTCTGAAGCCATTTTGAAAAACTGTCGAACATTCAAATGATTGATGTTCATTTACCAACCACAGACGGCCGTCACGTTGTCATGAGCCGCTATACTCAACCGGAAAAGGATGTTTCTCTTCTTTTAGCGCAACTGGGATTGTCGTTTCCCGAACAACCTCCACCCAAGGTTTATGCCACCGGACAAACGGGTCTGTAGTGCCGACCTTTTTACATGACCTTTTGTATTTACTGGCTTAGCGGCTCGTATACCCCTCGAATTGCGAAGGTCAGGTTAGGCGAAGCGTATCCACTTTTGCATTTTCCAGTGGCCATTATGGTGAACGGTTGTTTGTGTGTTTCTATCGTCTTATGCAGTGGGTCGAATTGATGCGGGGATTTGTTAGGTTTGAAACTGGTATTTCAATGGTGAAATATGGTGCTGGCAGTTAAGGGTGAAATGACAAATGGCCGCACCAAATATATCTGTGCTAACTGTGCAGAATGAAGATAGTTATGTAGAGTTTACATTTTTTTGTATTTTTTTTGCTAAACGGGAATAAATATTGTGGTGTCTTGAAGTCTTTCGTGGGTTTTGTGAGATATCGGTATGAATTATTTTACGGGAAGAAAATTTACGATTGACAAATTTCTCTCACAAATATAATATTAGTGACCGGTTTTTGTGTTTTTTTTGAAAATGTAGTGTTTTTTAAGTTAATGATATTTTATTTTTTAAAATAATCAATATGATGGAGGAAATAGATTGTGAAAAGTTTGCGATATGCGGCTATTGTCGGTGGTTTAGTGCTTGGTGTGATAAACGGGGCATGGGTCAACTACGGCACGGCGGCGGATGCCTATAAAGAGATTGAGGTCAAGGATGGCGGGTCAATCAGCGGCGTCGTGAAGTATGATGGTGACGTTCCTGCCGCGAAGATATTGAAGGTAGATAAAGATGAGCAGACGTGCGGCCATGACAATAAGCAGTCGGAAGAACTGATTGTAAATGGTGAATCAAAGGGGATTAAGAACGCCGTTGTTTCCCTGGTTGAAATTGCCGCCGGTAAAAAGGCCGAGGTGTTGACGGGTGTAGTAGATCAGAAGGAATGCCTGTTCACTCCCCATGTGATTGCCGTATCGGCTGGCGCCAGCGTTGATATGCTTAATAGCGACAATGTAATGCACAATCTCCATTCCTGGTCTATCAAAAATGCTGGTTTTAATGAGGGTGTGTCGGGCGGCGGGAAGCTGACAAAGAAGTTTGAACTTCCGGAGGTAATAAAGATCACGTGTGACGTCCACAAGTGGATGAGCTCGTTCGTTATCGTGAAGGCCAATCCCTATTTTGCCGTTACCGATGAAGCGGGTCATTTTAAGATTGATAATGTGCCTGCCGGTTCATATAAGTTAGAGGCGTGGCAGGAGAAGCTCGGTAAGAAGACGGTTGACGTGGTTGTGAAGCCGAAGGAAGATACGTCGGCCGACTTGGTTTTTGCCAAAAAGTAAATAACGGTAATCAAGTTTTTCTTTTAAGGATGTGTAACTTACTTTGTTTTGAAAAGGCGTACAGCTAATGAATAATTTGAAGATATTACTGCATATCACCAAGAAAAGAAGTGTGTTCGTTGTTGCCACATTGTTTTTCCTCTCAATTGTTTTATCCAGTCTATCCGTACTTTCTTCCAGTAGTTTCTTCGCGCCGGTGGTGTACGCGCAAGCAGTGAAAGAAGCGCCTGCATCTGGTGTTGAGTTGCCGCAGTTTGATCCGGGACAAGCGCCTGCTGCGGCGCAAGGAACTGCGAGCGCTGCCGGTACCACTACTGTCGCGGTTGAGGAGGAAGAGATTGCACCGGTTCAGTATCGCACGTTTTTTGGGCTGGATTCACGCGTCGTTGTTTGGATCGTATCGGAACTCCATCTTATGTTCGCGGCCTTTGTGTTGGGCGTGCCTATATTTGCGGTAATTGTGGAGGTTGTAGGGTACAAGGGCGGTGACATCAAGTTTGACAAGATGGCAAAGGAGTTTACTAAACTGCTTTCCGCCGCGTTCGCCACAACGGCGTCGCTCGGCGGCTTGCTTGGTTTTTGTTTGTATGGCCTGTATCCTGAGTTTATGGGACACATGACAAACGTTTTTGCCCCGACGATGTACGTATACGCTCTCATGTTTTTCGGCGAGGCGTTTTGTCTCTATGGATATTACTATTCCTGGGATCTCCTGAAAGGGACTCCCGCCAAAAAGTGGTCACACATAACTTTGGGCATGATGCTGAACCTGTTTGGAACGGGGCTGATGTTCATTACCAATTCTTGGGCAACGTACATGATGAGCCCTGCCGGAATTGTGCCTGCTACGGGTAAGGTTATCAGTTTGTATGCCGCAGTATATAACCTGCTGTGGATGCCGGTAAACCTCCATCGTTTGATTGCAAATGTATGTTTCGGCGGGTTTATCGTGGGCGCTTACGCTGCTGTAAAGTTCCTCGGATCGAAGTCGGAAGAGGAAAGGGCTCACTATGACTGGATGGGTTACGTAGGTAACTTTATCGGTATCGGGGCGCTTATCCCCCTGCCGTTTGCCGGATACTGGCTGGGGCGTGAGGTGTATAGCGCTAGCCCGGTTATGGGAAACATCATGATGGGCGGCGCTTTCTCGTGGACGTTCATTATTCAAGCCATATTGATCGGTATGCTCTTTATCGGGGCAAACTATTATCTGTGGCTTGGCATGGGTAGAATTAAGGGTTCTGAGCGTTACACCGGCTATATCAAGTTCCTTGTCTTGATAATCTTTATGTGCTTCGCCGTTTGGCTTACGCCGCACAACTTACCGCTTAGCGGTGAGGAAAGGGCGATGATAGGCGAGCAGTACCATCCTTTCTCAAAGTATTTTGGCGTAATGGCTGCGAAAAACGCCGTTGTTAATTTGATTATTCTTGCCACATTCTTTTCATTCCTTATCTACCGAAGGTGCAATAAGGGCGAAACGGTGCCATTTTCCGAGCAAGGCAAGTCCGGTAAGATTGGTGTAATGTCTGCCGTGATCTTCTGTCTGCTGATGTTGGTTTCTTATGCGGTTTCACTGAGTTTTGTGGAGTTGGAAGCCGATATGAAGGTCTTTGTGAAACCGCTTATTAGGTGCTTGTATATCCAGTCGGGCATGATTTGTTTTGCCGCCTTCCTGACGTTTAAGAGCAAAGGGAAGCTGGCCCAGTCGTTGCTTTTCGCGGTTACGGCCTTGATGGCGGTTCTCTATTTCTGGTATTATGGTTTCCAGGTCATGCAGAAGGCAAACGTGGTGCTGCGCTATCTGTCGGTAACCCAGGTTTCCATGGTTATGAGTTGCCTGATTATGAACGCGTTCATAGATATCTTTACGTTCAGAAAGGCAAAGCTGGTCGGTGGAATTGTTTGGGGAAAGATGCCGGTAAGGTCGCAATATTCGTTGATCATGCTGTGTGTGGTTATCGTAATATTGATGGGGCTTATGGGCTTCATCCGTTCGGGGTTGAGAATGGATTGGCACATTTATGGCGTCTTACAGGACACCTCCCCATGGGCGTATACCCCTACATTGGCGTATATGGGTAGGATTGTCGGCTTGATTGTTGCACTTTTCCTGGGTCTGGTTGCCTTTGTGTTTTGGTTGGCGAACTTGGGCGATAAGAAGGAGAAAAAGAAGAGTAGCGGCTTTAGTTATGACGATGCGATGACTGGTGGAGACCACTAGGCGTTTGTTCGTGGCGAACCGTGCAAGTTGTTGTGAGAAGCTGTGGAATGATTGGTAATCAGTGAAAATTCTATAGATGTTAGAGTGAAGGCATGGAAAAAATTTATGAATAAGAGCATGTTGAAAATTACCGCTTTTGCAGTTGCTTTAATAGGGTTTTACATTTACATCACCGTGTATGTTGCCGGGCTTTCGGGCACCGGCGGCGGTGAATCAGCAGGCGGCGTGAGCCCGGAGGCTGGAGAAAAGGTTTTCTGGGGTGACGGTCAGTGCAGTACCTGCCATAAAATTGGCACCAGTGGTAGCGCGTCAAGAGGCCCTGACCAGGATGGTTTAGCGTCAAGGGCTGAGGATCGCGCGAAAGAATTGGGGATGCCTACCGGTTTGGACTACCTCGTGGAGTCGATGGTTGAGCCGGAGAAATACATCGTTAAAGGGTATGATAAAATTATGCCCAAGGTGTATGATCCGCCCATCATGTTGTCTCGTGAGAAAATATTGGCGGTTATAGCGTATCTTCAGTCTCTGGGTGGTGAGCCGGACATAGGCGCCATCATGAAATATAAGGACAAGATACCGGAGGCGTCCAAGAAGAAGGTTAAGCCGTGGGTGCCGCCGGTTGTGGTTGATGCGAAGGAAGGCGAGAAGGTGTTCTTTGATGAGACACGTCCCGTTACCTGTGGCAAGTGTCACATCGTCAACGGTAAGGGCAAGAAGGTTGGTCCTGACCTAACCGGTATTGGGGCGATACAGACCGCGGAGTATTTTCTGGAATCGATTCTTAATCCAAGCGCAAAGATTGTGAAGGGCTATGAGACGATGTTTGTGATAACAACCGATGGAATACCTTACAACGGATTGATTAAGAGCGAAACGGAGCAGGAGCTTGTGTTGCTTCAGGAAGAGAGCGGTTCGATGGAAGAGGTTGTCATACCGAAGAGCGACATAGCGGAAATGAAGAAGCAGGACGTCTCCATTATGCCCGGTAACATCGGCGAGTTGTTGAGTGTCAGAGATTTTTATGGAATTGTGTCGTTTTTGCAAAGCTTGAAGTAAAACCATGACGTTGTGGTGTATGCGACTGAATTACTAGTTAGGAGTTAACGAATGTCTAAAAAACGCAGTACCTTTTTGATGATATGGGTAATTTTGGCTGTCATCTGTCTTTTTTGTTTTCTAAAATATGTTTCTCCAAAGGTTTTTCAGGTGTTGATGGCAAAAGACCACCCCATGCCTACGCCAAGCACCTTGATGATGTGGTATATTATTATGGGCGTGCTGGCTGGTTTGGTGTATGCCACGACGAGCAACCAAAAGCTGGTTGATTTCCTGAGTTTCCTGTTGCCTGACAGTGGGCTGGCGTTAAAGTCTGTGTTGCAAAAGCTATTGTTTATAGCGTTTCCTTTGGTTGTCGGGTGGTTTGTGTATTCATGGTCGATTCCGGGGGTAGCGTCGCCGGTTGAGCTGCGTATTCAGCATCCAACCTTGCCGCAGGAATATGAAAAGCAGAATAACCCCTACCGTGAGAAAGACGCTGAAACGCAACGGCGGTGCATTGAGGAAGGTAAGATTCTTTTCCAGACCTATTGCCGTCCCTGTCACGGTTCAAAGGCGGATGGCAACGGGCCGTTTGCAAATTCCTTCCGCTTAAGGCCGATTAACTTCCAGGACCCTGGTACGATTGGAACGGTTGTGGAAAATTACGCCTTTTGGCGTATCAAAGAAGGCGCTCCTGGCCTTCCATCGGAATCAACGCCATGGGATTCTGCCATGCCTTCCTGGAAAGATGATCTGAAAGATGATGAAGTTTGGAAGATTATTATGGGTGAGTATGATACGGCAGGCGTTGTCCCCCGTCAGCGTGAAAAGGCGGAATAGTGTTGTGCGGCGCGCACAGCAGTGTGGGTGTAAATTATTTGACGTTACATTTATAAACGGCAATGGATAGAAGAGCAAATAAATACTATGATAAAAGCATTTAAGAGTAACTTAGTTGTTTTTGCCTTTATTGGGACGTGTATCGGTTTTTCTGCCGGAAGCGCCGAGCTTTCCGCACAGACGTCTCAACTGTTTCGAACGTATAAACACGAAGTGCCGCAGAAACCGGCGGAGACGCCGGAGGCCGTAGCGGACGGCAAGAAGGTTTACGAGAAGAGGTGCTGGTATTGCCACGGTATTGAAGGCGGCGGTGACGGCCCTGCCGCGAGGACCATGTTCCCGAAACCGAGGAATTTCACCAGAAACGAGTACAAGGTGCGTTCAACCACCTTCGGCTCCGTGCCTACCGATGAAGACTTGTTCAGGATTATTACAAGCGGTATCGAAGGTACGGCCATGCCGTTCTGGAGTACGATTTCCGAGGCGGAGCGGTGGCAGGTTCTCTACTACATCAAGACCTTTAATGAACAGTTTAAGAAAGACGCTCCAAAGGTGGTCAGCGTTGGGAGTGTGTTATCGACTCCTGATAGCGTAAAGCGGGGAGAAGAATTGTTCAAAGAGGTCAAGTGTTATGAATGCCACGGTGATGACGGCAGGGGTAACGGTCCGTTAACGGTAGCCCTGCAAACCGAGTGGAACTTGCCGTACAGGGCAAGGGACTTGTCCAAGTCGTGGCTCTTCAAAGGCGGCAATGCGGCAGAGGATATCTACCGCACCATTTCTACGGGTTTTAACGAGACCCCGATGGGTTCATACCTGGAAAAACTGCCGGATGAAGACCGTTGGCACTTAGCTCATTACGTGAAAAGTATAAGCAAGCCAATGGCGTCTGACGTTGTTGTTAAGGTCAAACTGTTAGAGAGCGGCGAATTGCCCTCTGAGCCGACGGACGAGGTATGGGATAAATTGGTTGGCGTAGAGGTGCCGCTGGCCGGGCAAATCATCACCAGTCCGAGGTTATGGACTCCGACTGCTGAAGCTGTGATGGTCAAGGCCTTATATTCCGGCAGCGAGATAGTCTTTTTGGTTGAGTGGGATGATGCTACGAACAGGCAAGAAGAGTTGTTTCGGGATTCGGTAGCATTGCAATTTCCGACAAAGATACCGGAATCATTGAAGAAGCCCTATTTTGCGATGGGTGATTCATCCGGTGCGGTAAACTTGTGGCGTTGGAAGGCACATTGGCAGGAAGGCTTTGGGGCTGCGGCGGCTGCGCCGGAGGCCGAGCCTGGAGTCTTTGCAGAGATGAATGCCAAGGGATTCAAAAATATTACAACCCAACCGGCCGAGAGCCAGGGAGTCACGGGAAAAGGCGTTTACAAGAACGGACGTTGGAAGGTTCTTATGAAGAGGGCGCTGAAAACGGAGGACGTTAAGAACGATATTCAGTTCGAAATCGGTAAGCTGATTCCTCTGGCATTTGCGGTTTGGGATGGATCTAATAGTGATTTTGGCGGTCAAAAATCAATTTCTTCCTGGTATTATGTTGTGCTGGAGAAGCCTGTACCGAAGACGGTTTTTGCATACGTATTGATAGCTATTGTCATTGGCGCGAGTGTTCAGATGTGGTTTGTGGCAAGATTACGCAGATTCCCACCAACACTTGACGAAGAACAGGAATAGAAAATTATAACTAGTTAAGGAGTTGTTATGAGGTTAAGGCCTGGCATACTTTTATATGCAATAAGTATTGTAACGATGGTGACGTGTCTGTCTTGGAAGCTCCCGACGGGCGTTGTTTTCGCTCAGGAGCGGAAGATTGATGCGCTTTTTCTGGAGTTGGATAAGAAGTATCGTCTTCCTGAGCAATGGTCACAGCTTCCGATTGATCTCGAAGACCCTTACAAGAGGATTAAAAACGGTCCCCCGCTAACCAACGTTATCAATAAAGCAAAGGTTGAATGGATATCGAGATGGATTGCTGACCCAAAGAAAGTGGTGTCAAATGCAAAGATGCCGAATCTCGGTCTTGATTTTGAAGAGATAAAGGCCGTTATCGCCTATTTGGGCAGCATCAAGGAAAAGGAATTGCCGCAAGTAGCGTGGGACGCCTATCTCCTGAAAAAAGAAGACGCCCTCTCTGAAGACGAGTATGACAAGATGGACAAGGTTTTCAATGGCGGCAAGGGTGTGTGGGGGCGTGCGCGTTGTACGATATGCCATCCGGTCAAGGGTCTTGGCGGAAACGTGGGTGTCGGCCCTGATTTAGGCGCGATTACCACCAAGATTAACAGAAATTGGCTGTATGACTGGCTTCGTGATACAAAGGGTCATTTTCCGGATACTATGATGGCCCAGTTCCGGTTCAATGACAGCGACCTGCGCGGGGTAGTTGAATTTGTCATGCGCGATGCACAGTTTATTCCCGAAGAAGCAGACGAGGAAGAAGGCGACAAGGGTGCTAAGAGCGCGGCGCCTGAAGCCAATGTGCTGACGGCAAAAGAATTTGAAACAATTCGAAAAGACACAGCTCTCATCGAAAAGGGCAAGGATGTTATTGAGAGGGCGAGGTGTTTTGTTTGCCACGACATCAAGGGCATACAGGAGTTGATGCCGGTGGTAAGCAGAAACCGTCAGGGTCTGGCCGGTTTTGATAAATTACTTTACGAAGTACGTTGCCTCACCTGTCATCGCATACAGGATAAGGGCGGCTCGTATGCGCCTAACCTGACGATGGTTGGCAGCAAGATTCGGATGGATTGGGAGCGTGACTTTTTGCAAGCGCCTGATATCATTCGTCCTCTGAGCCAGCAGATGCCTAAGTTTAACCTGACGGCAGACGAAGCGAAGTCGGCGACGGATTTTATGGAAAAAAGTTTAATTACGAAGGAGCCTTTACCCTCCGCCGGATTTACGGGGGAACCTGCTCAGGAAGTTGTTGCTGCCGGTGAGAAGGTTTTTTATGAAAAAGGCTGCAATACCTGCCACGCTGAAGGCATGAAGGGGGGCGGCGTCGTTGGCCCTAACCTGGGAACGGTAGGCGATAGGCTGCAGCAGCCATACATACTCTACCATCTGAAAAACCCACAGCAGGCAAATCCTCAAGCCGTGGAACCGAACTTTGGTTTATCTGATGATGAGTTGAAGGCTTTGGTTGGTTTTTTGGTAGACCATGTGCAGAAGAAAGCGAGTAAAAAATAATGAAATATTTTTTGTTTGATAAAAAGACGATAATCTCTGTTTTTGTTGTGGTCATTGGAAGTATTGGGGTTTGTGGCTCTGCGAAGGCATTGGATGTGTCCCCGCGTGAGCAGGCATATCTGCTTACGCCAAAGGCCTCGTATGAATACTATTGTTCACCGTGTCACGGGCCAAAAGGTAAAGGTGACGGAACGTTTTTTACGATTGACCTGAAACCGAAGCCTCGAAACTTTTGTGATGCTGAATACATGAAAAAGAGGACGGACGATCAGCTTATCAAGTCAATTACCGACGGTTCGAAGTCAGTCGAAAAATCCAATCTCTGTCCGCCGTGGGGAAAGACAATCCCGGAAAAAAGGATCAAAGAGATAGTGTCACACATTCGCTCGTTTTCCGCGGAAGCTGCCGCAACTCAGGTCGCTGAAAAAAAGGCGGCGGTTGTAGAAGAGGCCAAGGAAAGCGGTTTCAAATCAATGGTGCGGTGGGCGTTTGTAATTGTGATTACCGTTGCTTTGGCGGGTGGCGCGATTAGCGAGTGGAAAAAGCTGGGGCGCGAGTCAAAGTAGTCTGTAGTACAAAAAAGGATTAGTTTACTCGTTCCCAAGCTCCGGCTTGGGAACACACTTGCACTAGAAGCTCCGCTTCCGTTATAAGATATTTTTTCTGATTCAAATGTATGCGTAGTGGCAAGGCGCGCCTTGCCACTACGTTGTTAAAAACGTCCAAGGCTAATTTACCATTTACGTTTAGACCTTCAAACTGCGCCGTCATCTGCAATCCATGGATTTTCCGCTACACGATTTAAAGACTCCTAACACACAATCTTTGAAGTGAGATTCCACGCTATGTACAAAAAAATATTAGTTGCGATAGACAATTCACTCCATTCAAACGCCTGTATTGACATTGGTATAGCCTTCTCCAAAAAGTTCGGCGCCAAGCTGGTCGGATGTCATGTATACGATGCATCCCTCCATCAGAAGAGATTCAGGGACATGGAAAAGGGGCTTCCGCCTCAATATCAGAACGAAAAAGAACTTCAACGGCAGCGCGACCTGCACGGCTCCCTCATCAATCTGGGTCTAAAATTGATTTCAGATTCTTACCTTGATGTGTTTAAGAAAAAGTGCCTGGAAGCAAACGTACCGCACGAGGGTTTATTGATTGAAGGCAAAAATTACCACGAGCTTATCAGCGAAGTGCGAAAGAACGGCTATGATCTGGTAATATTGGGTGTTGTTGGACTGGGTGCCGTAAAAGGAAGCGTGATCGGCAGCGTTTGTGAGCGGGTTGTTCGCAGAATAAACACGGACGTCCTAATCGTCAAAAATAACAAGATGGATGGTTCAGTTGCTGTTGGCGTTGATGGAAGCACACTTTCTTTGTCCGGCGCAAAATCTGCAATTGAATTTACCAGGTGCTTTGACATGCCGTTGTCGGCTGTTTCCGTGTTTGACCCGCATTACCATCGTGTCGCTTTTGAAAGCATTGCGACCGTCTTATCCAAAGAGGCAGGGCAGGTCTTCAGATTTAAGGACCAGGAGACGCTTCATGAGGAGATCATAGATAAGGGGTTGGCAAAGATTTATCAGAACCACCTCGACAAGGTAAGCGGTCTGGCCGAAAGCGCTGGAATTAAGATGAATACGACGCTTATGGATGGCAAGCCTTACAGCAAGATATTGCAGTACGTAGAGCATGCAAAACCGGCGATGCTGATTTTGGGTAGAACGGGCGTTCATAGTACAAACGGGCTGGACATAGGCAGTAATGCTGAAAACCTGTTGAGATTGGCGCCGTGCAATATATTGCTTACCGGTGAAGGCTCCCTGCATGGTACTAGCGAGGTATCTCCTGAGTTAAGAGGCGCGTCCGTTTCCCACGGAGCGACAGGAGTTGATACGCCCAAAGAAGCAAGGATCGGCAAAGAATTCCTAAACCACATCGCGAACAAACGTGAAGTATGGGAAGAAACCCCTGTGGCTTCCGGTGTTACCGTTAGTTGGACGCGCGAGGCGCAAGTGCAAACGGAAAAGATACCCTCATTCGTCAGAGAAGTGGTCAGGAAAAGAATCGAAAAATATGCCATAGAAAAAGGCTATTCGGAGATCACAAAAGAAGTGGTCGGCGAGGCCAAAAACGCAATTGCAAACGATAGCGCTTTTCATAAAGTGTGATAAGATTTTTTCAACCCGATTGTAAAGAAAGCCGGGTACGTTGGATTGAGTGAACAGACTGGGTCAAATGGGCGATTTTACCCTCTTTCGTGAGGTATATTCCCCACTTTTAGAATAAAAAAGTTCATTTGGCACAGTCTGGAAGCGAAACCCAACATTTTTTGAATGCCACGAACGGTTATCGTTGGATAAATTATGGGAACACCATACGCAAATTGGATGTCAATAATTAAGTACGGTGTCCCCGGAATTACCGGAATTGCCCGTGGCCGAAAAAATATTGTCTGGAAAGTACAGCGGAATACCTGTTGTTGATGATATGAACAGGGTTATTTATAAGTTAATTTTACCATAAGGAGGTGATTTATGAGGCGGATGAAATTATTAATCATAGGTTTGTCTGTTTTAATCGTGACAGGGGTAATAAATATTTCCAAACCCTCTTTAATTATGGCAACCGATGAAAAAGCAACGGAACATACAGATGTCATTGAACCAACAAAGGTTTTGATGAAGGAAATTGAGCAGCGATTAGGAAATATGCTGAATGGAATCCTGGCGGGTAATTTGAAATACGTTGCAAATGAGGCTGGTTCTTTAGTGGATCAAAGTTACAAAATAAACGAAAGCTTCTTTCCTTTAGATCCAAGACAAAATAAATGGTTCAAACGCGCTGGAATTAATCCGGGTGATTCGGAGAAAATAACTAACCTGAAAGAAGAATTTGATGTATATAAAAATGGGATAATATACCATGCTTTAAAAGTTCGAAAGTCAGCATTGTCAGGTGACCGGGAAGCGACCTTCAAGGTGTTTACCGGTATGATAGAACAAACCTGTTTTGATTGCCACAGAACAAACAGGGATGGCAGTGGGATTCCTACCCAGGCAGGTGACCATGGGCCTGGGAAGTGATTGTTTGCAACGTAAAATACGTCAATTAGCAGGTTGTTCGAGAATCAAATTCATCTATTTGTGATTTGTAAGCAAAAGCGTTTTTTTTGACCTTTTATTACGAAAGAAGGAAGATTGCAATTCCGAGGGATACCATACTTAATTATTGACTTTGTTGTTAACGATAGTCAGGTAGCCAGTTAGGTTGCGCAAGGAGAAACTCAACGCCGACCGTTCGTGACATTCAAAAAATGTTGGGTTTCGTTCTTCAGCCCAACCGTAGTTTTGTTAATCATAGCAAGTACAAAAATGTGAGAGATGATTGACATATCGTCTCCATTGTAATACAATAAAAAAAAGTGTCTTCCACCAGTTCTCAAGAGTATAGTTTGAGATTATTCGAATGTGTTTACCACACAGAGTGAATGTCATGAAGAAGGTACCGATTGGGGGAGAATTGGTTATTCGCCAGGGATGGTTTCTTGATTGCACTGGGCATTTCATTAGAGAAATAATGGGGTGGTGGGTTTTCCTGTTGCTACTATGCCTATGGTTTGTGCAATAGGCTGAGAACAAAGGACTAAGGAGGATTGTCGGATAACGTGGATATTTTTTAAACTGGGAATCTTATTTGCTATTGCTAGGTAGGGATGTGGCACGCTGGTGTTGACGTGCTAAATGTGTGAAATACAGATGCATTGTAGCGTTGCGTTTTTAATAAATCGTGAGATTTGATATTGTTAGCGAGTTTTTGGTAGAAACGGATTTTTTGAGAGGAAGGGGGTCGTATGCGTAAGTGTTTTTCTGTGTTTAAGTATGGTACAGCCCTGCTAGGAGCAGTTTTTCTTAGCACTGCGTTATATGCCGCAGAAGAGGCCGCTCCCGGGGCAAAGGGAATGTCGGACGAGGAATTTACCCCTGTAAAGGAAGTTATGTCGGTAAAGTTTGTGCAGATGGAAAAGCCATATCACCTATCTGTTCATGAGTTAGGTAGCACGTTTAAAGAAGTAAAGGGTGTTACGGTTAATTTACAGATGCAGGATAAGGCATTTCCCAATGGCGGTGGCTCTGTTAAAACCGCCGAGGTAAAAGGCTTTCACGATGGCATGACTATTTTTTTTCAGGTTTCCTGGGATGATGCAACTAAGGACAACAGGGTAATCGCGCCGCAGCAATTTAGAGATGGGGTTGCGCTGATGTTTCCGTTGGGCAAAGTGACAATCAGCACAGAAGAAAAATTTAGTCCCAGGATGGGTGATAGGCAAAAACCGGTGAATTTGTGGCATTGGAAGGCAGACTGGGAGGTGGATTTGGTTGCCGCTACCGGCATATGTGAGGTTTCCGCTCAGTATCCCGGAATGCATGATGATTTTAGCACAAATCCGATTAGCCAAACCTATCATAAAGGGTTGATGCAAAGCCCCTCGATCTTGGCCGGTGGTATTTCCGCAGGTAACTTGTTTTCTTTGCCTAACAGGGGTAGGGTTGTTGAGGATTTGAATGCCGAAGGCTTTGGCACGTTAACCACCCAGGATCATCAGGATGTCGATGGTTGCAGCGAGTATGTGAATGGCAGATGGACTGTTATTATGCATCGCCCATTGAATACGGGCGATACTTTTGACGTGCAGTTTGTGCCTGGTGAAAGCACCTATTTTAACATGGCGGTATGGAATGGAGACAAAGAGGATAGGAATGGGCAGAAGAATATTTCCACCCAATGGCATCCTTTGGAATTAGAGCGGATTGCTTGGTAACTGATACTATTAACAATTAAGTCAAGCATTGTTTTGTGATATATTTGAAAGGAGAATGGGAAGATGACTCTAGTACACAACTGGCATTTAGGGCGAAGGATGGAGTACCCCTATTTTGAATCCAGGCCGAAGCGTCAATTTGCGGCAGTTTTCAATATTAACAGGTGTATCGCCTGTCAAACGTGCACGATGGCCTGCAAAAGCACGTGGACGTTCAACAAAGGGCAGGAATTCATGTGGTGGAACAACGTCGAAACGAAGCCTTACGGCGGTTTCCCGCAGTCATGGGACGTGAAGACGTTGAAGCTTATAGATAATGGTGAAAATACCTGGTATACGAGCGAGAAGGATGAGAAGACGTCACCTTACGGCGTATATGAAGGAGATACCATATTCGAAGCGGCCAAAAAGAAGAATCTTAATCAGTGGGCCGTTGGTTACGTGCCGGAAGACAAGGAATGGCGTTCCCCTAACTTCGGGGAAGACGTAGCAAAAAGCAGCAAGCCTGATGAGCATTCATCCTTGCCGGTTCACAGTCGTTGGTTCTTTTATCTGCAGAGGATTTGCAACCACTGCACCTATCCGGGATGCTTGGCGGCCTGTCCTAGAAAGGCTATTTACAAGAGAAAAGAAGACGGAATTGTGTTGATCGATCAGAAGAGATGCCGTGGTTACAGGAAGTGCGTAGAGCAGTGTCCTTACAAAAAGCCGATGTACAGGGGTTTGACCAGGGTTAGCGAAAAGTGTATCGCCTGCTATCCGAGAATTGAAGGCCGTGATCCGATAACGGAAGGCCGTCCAATGGAAACGCGGTGTATGACGGCTTGTGTAGGACAGATTCGTCTGCAGGGATTCCTGGACGATAATCCGAAAAATCCGATTACCTGGTTGATTAAGAACCAGAAGATTGCGTTGCCTCTGTATCCTCAGTTTGGCACGGAGCCGAACGTGTACTACATTCCACCAAGGTGGGCGCCGCGGGAATATCTCAGGCAGATGTTTGGTCCGGGCGTGGATGAGGCCATTGAGAAGTTTATGGTGCCTTCCAGGGAATTGCTTGCCGTTATGAGTTTGTTCAGGATGTCGCAGACCATCGTGTTCGAGTACAAGATCGAAGAGGGTCCGAAGATTTTCGAAACCATGATCCATGGTAAAAAGTTTGAAATGTACAACGACACCATTATCGGGCTTGGCGAGGACGGTAAAGAGGTCGTGAGAACGACGGTCGAAGAGCCGATATACGTTAGACCTGACAAGCATTACAATTCAATTTAACATAGAGGTTTTTATGACGAATAATGGTAGTGACCTTTTAGAAAAAGAGGTGGTATCAAAGGTTGAGGGTTTGTTGGCGCGGAGCGCAATGTATCAAATCCTTTCTGCGTGTTTTTTCCATCCGACGAAAGAGAGTCTTTCGCTCTTAAAGGACGCTGATTTTTCAGAGCTGGTTGAAAAGTTGGAACACTGTTATAAAGATACGGATAATGCCACCGGGTTTCATAAATCTTTGGCGGAATTGCGCAAGTCTTTTGATAGTTCTACCATTGAAAACTTACAAAGCCAATATTCCAGGATTGTTGGCCACACGATCTCGAAGGAGTGCCCTTTTTACGAGGGGCAATACGGGGCGGCACACGTGTATCAGCAAGTACAGGATTTGGCGGACATACAGGGTTTTTATAAGGCGTTCGGTTTGGACGGCTCCGACGTGGAAAAAGAACGGTGCGACCACGTCAGCGTGGAACTTGAGTTTCTGCAGTTCCTGCTCTACAAGCAAGCGTATGCGATAGAGCATGATGGACAGGAGAAGGCTCAAATCTGCGAGGACGCGGCAAAGACGTTCATAAAGGAACACGTCGGGAAATGGGTGCCGTTGTTGGCGACTCTTTTAGGTAAGAAGGCGGGCGATGGTTTTTATTTTGCCCTGTCCGTGCTGACGAAAGAGTTTATGAGCCTTGAGATGAAGATGATGAGGATTGAGACTGAGATGTTTAAGGAATCTGACATTACTCAGGATGTTGTTGCAGGCGCTCCGGATGAGTGCCTGTCTTGCGCTTCCTCTTCGGATGAAGATTTTGAGGCTTAACGGGAGTGCTTTATGAAGCTTGAATTCGACCCTGGTTTAATTGAAGAAGTAGTTTTTAAAGCGATGAAGTTGAAGGAAGAAAGCGGTGATAGCGCCTTTTTGGACGAATATCACTCTTTTGTCGATCCCATTTACGAAAACCATACCCCCGATGAACGTCCCGCGAAATTCCGAAAGATAGAGTGGGATTTCTTTAGGAAAATGGGTTTTTATAAGGCAATTGAAGAAATCTTTCTTGAATTCTCCGCAATAGACGGCTTGGTTGCCGGTGGTGTGGTCGCTAAAGCCAGGAGCCAGTTTGACGAGGGTTCTAACCTCGTCAAAGGCCCTGAGTTTGTGCCGGGGAAAAAGAAGGTTGTTATAAAATTATTAGCCGAGCGATTTCATGATAATGTTTTCCTGAAAAAGCTTATGCGTCACGAGCTGATGCACGTTGTTGACATGCTTACCGCTTCCTTTGGTTATAAGGATGAGCGGCTGGGTTTGAACCCCATGGAAGAGAGTATTGTCAAGGAACGGTACAGCACGATTTGGGATATTTACGTGGACAGCAGGTTGATAAGCCAGGGGAAAGAGACCATCGTTGATAAAGATGGACGTTACCTGGAGTTCGCTGCCTTATATCATGGATTTCCCACAGATGTAAAAGAAGCGATTTTTAATGCGTTGTGGGAAGACAGGACATTAACGCACGATAGAATTTTAGCTTTGGCTGAAAATGTTAATAAAGTAATGGCTATAGCGGATGATTTGGTGATTGGGAAGGCTGAAAGGAAGAAAAAGACGCTGCTTCCCGGCGCACAATGTCCGCTTTGTGAATTCAGGACGTATAATTGGGTTGAAAATGTTGAACAGGAACCTCATCTTGTGAAGGCCGTGCAGGAAGAGTTTCCCCATTGGACGCCCGATGACGGCATCTGTGAAAGATGCCTTGAAGTATATAGGTGCAATGCGTAATATCTTAGACTTTTAATAGAGTAATAAGTTTTTACCTGGTTAATTGTTTTTTATGAAGAAAGGAGTAGGAAATATGAAGCTTACGAGGAGAACTTTCCTACAGGTGGCTGGTGCGGCAGGTGCGACCTTTACCCTCGCCAATAAAGCGATGGCATTCAAGCTTTTGAAACCTGCTGTAGAGGTAGGAAATCCGCTGGACGAATACCCCGACAGAACCTGGGAAAGTGTGTATCGTGACCAATATAGGTATGATCGGACGTTTACCTATACCTGTTCTCCCAATGATACTCATGCTTGCAGGGTTAAGGCATTTGTGAGAAATGACGTGTTGATGAGGGTTGAACAAAACTACGACCATCAAAGGTATGCAGACCTCTATGGCAACAAGGCCACAAGAAACTGGAATCCGAGGATGTGTCTTAAGGGCTTTACCTTCCATAGAAGGGTTTATGGACCTTACCGGTTAAGGTACCCGCTCATCAGAAAGGGTTGGAAGCAGTGGGCTGATGATGGATTTCCTGAATTAACGCCGGAAAACAAGACGAAGTATATGTTCGACGCCAGAGGACAGGACGAGTTGTTAAGGGCCTCCTGGGATGATGCATTTACTTACGCATCAAAGGGCATTATTCATATTACCAAGAAATATAGTGGAGAGGCAGGCGCACAGAAACTCCTCGATCAAGGCTACCCGAAAGAAATGGTGGATGAAATGCATGGCGCCGGGACGAGGACATTTAAGGGTCGTGGCGGTATGGGACTCCTCGGTGTAATCGGTAAGTATGGTATGTACCGGTTCAACAACATGCTTTCCCTTGTTGACGCACATAACAGAGGCGTAGGTCCTGATAAGGCCTTGGGTGGAAGAAACTGGTCGAACTACACATGGCATGGCGACCAGGCTCCGGGACATCCTTTCTCACATGGTTTACAGACATCTGACGTTGATTTTAACGATATACGGTTTTCCAAGTTGTTGATACAGACCGGAAAGAACCTTATCGAAAATAAGATGCCTGAGGCGCATTGGCTTACCCAGGTAATGGAGCGGGGTGGAAAGCTCGTCGTTATTACCCCTGAGTACAGCCCTTCGGCACAAAAGGCTGATTACTGGATACCGATTAAGTGTAACACCGATACGGCGCTCTTCCTGGGAATTACAAAAATCCTGATGGACGAGAAGCTGTACGATGCAGACTACGTGAAGAAGTTTACCGACTTCCCGTTGCTTGTCAGGACGGATACCCTGAAGAGGTTGAGCCCGAAAGATATAATACCAGGCTACAAGCTGGAAGATATCTCTCATGGGCCAAGCTATAAGATTCAGGGACTTAAAGATGAACAGCGGGAGATGGTTGGAGATTTCGTTGTTTGGGATGCGAAGACAAAAGGACCAAAACCGATTACCAGAGACGACGTGGGCGAGAAGTTGGTTGCAAAGGGCATTGACCCCGCGATTGAAGGTACATTCAAGATGAAGACCGTTGATGGTAAAGAAATAGAAGTCATGACCATTTTTGAGATGTACAAGGTGCATCTGAAAGATTATGACATTGACACCGTGGTTGAGATAACAAGCTCGCCAAAAGAGCTTATCGAGAGGTTGGCGCATGATATTGCGACAATCAAACCGGTTGCTATTCACTACGGTGAAGGCATCAATCACTGGTTCCATGCAACGTTGATGAACAGGTCTACCTATCTGCCGCTTATGTTAACGGGGAACGTTGGTTATACCGGTTCCGGTTCTCATACCTGGGCCGGTAACTACAAGGCTGGTAACTTCCAATCGGCAAAGTGGTGCGGACCTGGTTTCTATAGTTGGGTAGCAGAGGACGCCTTTAATCCAAATCTCAATCCGAACGCGTCAGCGAAGGATTTGAACATCAAAGGCAGGGCGCGTGATGAAGAGGTCGCATATTGGAATCACAGCGAAAGGCCATTGATTGTTAATACGCCGAAATATGGCCGTAAGTGCTTTACCGGCAAGACGCACATGCCGTCGCCTACGAAGATCATGTGGTTTACCAACGTAAACCTGGTAAATAATGCGAAGCACGTATACCAGATGCTCAAGAACGTGAACCCAAACATTGAACAAATCATGTCAACAGACATTGAGATGACGGGTTCCATTGAGTACGCCGATTTTGCGTTCCCGGCCAATTCCTGGGCTGAATTTGAGACACACGAGATTACTTCGTCGTGCTCCAACCCATTTGTGCAGATTTGGAAGGGCGGCATAAAGCCGGTTAATGACTCCAGGGATGACGTGATGGTTCTCGCCGGCATGGCGGCCAAGCTGGGTGAACTGCTCAGAGATATGAGGTTTAACGATTTCTGGAAGTTTGCGCTGGAAGGCAGACCTGAGGTGTACATTGACAGGTTGTTAGATGGTAGCACAACGATGAACGGTTACCGTTTTGATGATATTATGAACGGTAAGTACGGTGAGCCGGGCGTTGCCCTGCTGCTGTACAGGACGTATCCGCGACAACCGTTCTGGGAACAGGTACATGAAAGCCTTCCATTCTACACGCCGCATGGAAGACTGCAGGCTTACAACGATGAATCGGAGATCATCGAGTATGGCGAGAATTTCATTGTCCATCGCGAAGGTCCGGAGGCAACGCAGTACTTGCCAAACGTCATTGTAAGCAGCAATCCTTACATCCGTCCGGATGATTATGGAATCCCGGAGGACGCGGAGCATTGGGATGAAAGAACCGTCAGAAACATCAAGAAGCCTTGGGCAGAGGTAAAGAAGACGAAGAACTTCCTCTGGGAAAAAGGCTACAAGTTCTATTGTGTCACTCCGAAATCAAGGCACACCGTTCACTCTCAGTGGGCCGTGACGGACTGGAACTTTATATGGAACAACAACTTCGGCGATCCATACAGAATGGATAAGAGAATGCCGGGTGTTGGTGAGCATCAGATACACATCAACCCGCAGGCCGCGAAGGATATGGGTATCGAGGATGGGGACTACGTCTATGTAGATGCAAATCCTGCCGACAGGCCTTACGAGGGCTGGAAGCCGAGCGACCCATTCTACAAGGTATCCAGGCTGATGCTGAGGGCTAAGTACAATCCTGCTTATCCTTACGGCGTAACCATGATGAAGCACTCGGCTTTCATTGCAACCGAAAGATCCGTGAAGGCTCACGAATCAAGGCCGGATGGAAGGGCTTTGTCCGCCGGAACGGGTTATCAGTCGAGCTTCCGTTATGGTTCTCAGCAGAGCATCACGAGAGACTGGTCGATGCCGATGCACCAGTTGGACAGCCTCTTCCATAAAGCCAAGATAGGCATGAAGTTTATCTACGGTTTTGAGGGGGATAACCACGGGCTTAACACCGTTCCCAAAGAAACGCTGATTAAGATTACCAAGGCCGAGAATGGTGGTCTGGGTGGAAAAGGCGTATGGGATCCGGTAAAGACGGGTTATACTGCAGGTAACGAAAGTGACTTCATGAAGAAATACCTTGGCGGTGAATTGATCAAGGTTGAAAAATAAAAGAAGTAACTGGTAGATTACAGAGAGCGGGCTAACAGATGAGATGATTCGTTTGTTAGCTCGCTTGATTTATTCTCGTTCCCAAGCTCCAGCTTGGGAACGTGCTTGTACCGGAAGCTCCTGCTTCGTTTTTTAGGAATGGAAGATTTCTATTTCCGGCACAAAGCAGTGCTTTTGTTGTAAACCCGTTCTCATGCTGGAGCTTAAGAACGAGACGTAATTTCATTTTATTTATGCGGATATGCGTGTAGAGGTAACGGGATGCAGAGCGCTGTCCCCGTAACGTAGGGACACGGCGCCCGTGTCCCTCTTCCCATGTCCCTGTATGTGACACGAACACGAGTAAGCCGCTAAAGACCTAATTTAAGAAAAAAAGGAGAAAAAAGTAATTATGAAAAAATTTATTATTTCTGGTATACTTGCTCTTACGTGCATAGCATTTTTGCACAATTCGTTAGTATGGGCAGAAGCCGATGAATTGAAGACGTTAACACCGGAGCAGATGGCCGAAGCGCTGAAGAAACTTGAAGAAGCGCAGCAAAAGCTGAAAAGGGTGTTTAAGAACGTGCCGAAGGTGGACAATGCAGGTTCTATCACCGGTGTGGTAACATGCGCAAAGGTAAGGGACAATGCTGATGCTATTGTGTACGTTGAAAAGGTGGGTGATAACAAATTTGCTCCGCCTACGGAACACGCGATTATTGATCAGCTTAATCTTACCTACGTACCGCGCGTTGTAGCAATGCAGAAGGGTACTACTGCTGATTTCCCAAACAGTGACGCCGTTCGCCACAACGTATTTTCCCCACCAACCGCCGCTTTGCAATTCAATTTGGGTACCTATCCGACGGGCGTTGTAAAGGAAGTGCTTTTTGACGTGACAGGCGAAACGCCACTTCTTTGTAACGTACACGCGGAAATGGCTGGATACGCAGTGGCATTCGAAAATCCTTATTTCGCCCTGACCGATAAGGCCGGAAACTATACCATTGAAGGCGTTCCACCAGGAAAATACGTAGTAAAAACCTGGCATGAAAAACTCAAAGAAGTATCGTCGGACGTTACCGTAGAAGCCGGCAAGGCCGCGACCGCGAACTTTGATCTGAAGAGAAGAAGATAATATCGCGTAATCAAGCTGTTTGCTGACGCGATCAAGAAATCCCTATAATTCCCGTGAGGAAGCAATTCCTCACGGGAATTTTTTTTGAGCAAATTGGTAAAACAACTATGCTAATCGGTAAGTTTGCATTTGACAAGTCCGGCGGATTGCCAATATAATTTAATCTTTGCATTTTTTGGTGCAACCGTATATTGAATGGCATGGATAAGCTCCGTTTATCCGTGCCTGCTTGTGGCGTACAACGGTACGAATGCCGCCGGATATGAATGAATATAGCCCCGGAGGGGCGGTCTGTTTGTAGCAATGGAATTGAAACATTACAAAAGCTCCGTAGGAGCGGCCTGTTATAAACTATGCGGTTGCGTGTTTGGTAGAAATAACAGGCCGCTCCTACGGAGCTAAATACCTTGGTTTGTGTTTAATGCTACAAACAGGTCGCCCCTCCGGGGCTAAAGAATTTGATTTGTTATTTACTCTATTACGATATTTGCAGGTTAAGGTAATAAATATTAATGGTTCAAAGAAGAAAAACTCGGGTGGTTAATGTTGGTGGCGTCTTGATTGGGGGTGACAACCCCGTCTCTGTGCAGACCATGGCCAAGACGCATACTGAAGATATTGACGCTACGGTTCGGCAGATCAAGGAGCTGGAGGCGGCTGGGTGTCATATCGTGCGGGTGGCGGTGCCAACCATTGTTACGGCCAAGTGCCTCGGCTTTATAAAAAAACAGATAAAAATTCCGCTGGTAGCGGATATACACTTTGGGCATCACCTTGCACTGGAGTCGATTGCCCAGGGGGTTGATAAAATACGGATAAACCCAGGGAACATGAAGAACCGGGAAAAGCTGGAAGAGGTCGTGCTTGCGGCGAAAGATAAGGGTGTGCCTATCCGCATTGGCGTTAATTCCGGCTCTGTGCGCAGCGAAGGCGACCATGAAGCGCTTCCGTCTCTTATGGTGAAAACCGTTATGCAATACTGCGAACACTTTGAGTCCCTGGGATTTAGAGATATTGTGCTGTCACTAAAGGCATCTGATGTCTCCTCAACGCTTAGCGCCTATCGGTTAGTAGCTACCCAGTGCGATTATCCATTGCATCTGGGTGTAACGGCTGCCGGGCCTCCAAGCCTGGCAACCATCAAGTCGGCGATAGGTATTGGCGCCTTGCTTTCAGAAGGCATTGGTGACACCCTGCGGGTCTCCTATACCGGCGCGCCTGAATTGGAAGTCAAGGCGGGATACGAAATCCTGGAGGCGTTAGGCCTGCATAAGAGCAATAGAATGGAACTCATTTCATGTCCAACCTGCGGTAGATGTGAGATTGATTTGGTTAACATTGTGGAGCAGGTTAGGCAACGCTTGCCGAACGATAAAAAACACCTCCAGATTGCAATCATGGGGTGTGTAGTGAATGGCCCTGGAGAGGCGCGAGAGGTAGATATCGGTATTGCCGGTGGCAAGGGGTTTGGATTTCTCTTCAAGAAGGGTGAAAAGGTGCGAAAGATACCAGAAGACCGGATGGTGGATGAACTTCTGGAAGAAATAACCAAGATGCCGTAGCTCAGGGTAATCACAACTGGAATCTAATATCGAATATCGAACAAGGAATAACGAATGTTGAAGGAGATTAAAATAATTGAAAACCCTGGTAACCGCTAATGAACGCCAATAAACGCTAATAAAAGATTGTAGAGACGACATGAGCGGATTAGCGTCAATTAGCGTTCATTCGCGGTTGAAGAAAGGGGATTAGAAAACTTCGTAATTCGAAATTCCTTGTTCGATATTCGTAATTCAAAATAACTTTAAGTAACCCACAGTCGTAATATTATGAAAAACATCGTTGTCCTCGGTTCGACCGGTTCTATCGGCACAAACACCCTTGGGGTGGCACGTAATCTAAAAGACAAATTTCGTGTGGTGGGACTATCGGCTTATTCCCGATGGGAATTACTTGCCGAGCAGGTCGAGGAATTCAAGCCTGCATACGTTGCATTAAATGACGCCCAACTCGTCGATAAATTTAAAAGCCGCAACAACCACAAGCAGACTAAGATATTAACGGGAAACGACTGCCTGAAAGAAATGGTTTTAAACCATGACGTGGATATCGTAGTCTCGGCGGTAGTTGGCGCAGCAGGCTTGCAGGCGGCTATTGCCACCGTGCAGCAGGGCAAGATACTTGCCCTGGCCAACAAGGAATCGCTGGTTATGGCCGGTAACATCGTAATGCCGCTGACAAAAAAAAATCAGATATTGCCGGTGGATAGCGAACACAGCGCCATTTTCCAGTCGCTCCTGTCGGGCAAACGGGATGAGGTCAAGCGGGTTATCCTTACCGCATCCGGTGGTCCTTTTTATGATTATCCTACCGATAAACTTCCCGATGTAACCCTTGCGCAGGCGCTCAAACATCCTACGTGGCAGATGGGTCGGAAGATTACCATTGATTCTGCGACCATGATGAACAAGGCGCTGGAGATAATCGAGGCAAAATGGCTATTCGACTTAAAGATTGAGCAGATAGACGTGGTAATCCATCCCCAGTCAATCATCCATTCGATGGTGGAATTTTGTGACGGTTCGGTCATTGCGCAGATGGGGATGCCCGACATGAAGGTGCCGATTCAATATGCGCTGACGTTTCCCGAAAGAAGCCACCTTGCAGTCAAACCATTCGATCTGTCTAAAATAGGAAACCTTACGTTTAAAAAACCGGATATGGAGAAATTCCCGGCGTTGCGGCTGGGTTATCAGGCCGCAAAAGAGGGAGGCACGCTGGGCGCAACCATGAACGCTGCTAATGAGGTTGCAGTGCAGGCATTTCTTGACGGCCGGATTCGATTTACTGATATTGCAGCATTTGTAGAAAAGGTGATGAGTAGCCACCATTTTATTAAAAATCCTTGCCTGGAAGATATTTTAGCAGCGGATTCCTGGGCAAGAGAGGAGATTAAAAAATGTCTTATGTAAGCGAATCAACCAATGTACTTCAGGTTATTCTGGGCATCGGCTTGTTGATATTTATCCATGAACTTGGTCATTTCCTTGTGGCAAAGAAAATCGGGGTGCGAGTCCACGCCTTTTCATTGGGATTTGGGCCTGCAATACTGAAAAAGCAGTGGGGCGAAACAGAGTACCGCCTCTCCCTGGTTCCCTTAGGGGGATACGTAAAATTGGCGGGAGAGGGCCACGATGAGGAAAAAACGGGCGCATCGTGGGAGTTCTCGTCTAAAACTCACGGGCAGCGCGCCGCCGTGTTTGTCGCGGGTGTCGCGCTCAACGCAGTCCTGGCCTTTATCGCATTTATTATTGCCTTTCAGGTTGGTGTGCCTTTTATCGCCTCTGAGGTAGGACAGGTTACTCCAGGCTGGCCCGCATGGGAAGTAGGGATACAGCCGGGGGATAAGATTGTAGAGATCGACGGCAACAAGGACGCCGATTTTGAAGACCTCTTCACCATCGTTGCCTTAAGCAATCCGAACAAGGGGGTTTCTCTTAAAGTCGAACGGGACAACAAGACCTTCGATGTATTGGTCACACCAAAATATGACGCGGAACATGGCTTTCAGCGTATTGGTATTGCCCCCGCTACAGACCTTGAGATAGATAAAATTTACGCCTACGAGAATAATGATTCTCCAGCCAGGGACGCTGGTTTTCTGGTAAGGGATACGGTGCTTGCTGTAGACGGTAAACGAATCTCCACGGAAGAAGAATTCCGTGAGTCTGAAATGGCAAGCGCGGGCAAGGCGATGTCTGTTACCGTATTACGAAATAATAAGGAAGTTGAACTAAAGGTGACTCCATCAAGGTCTACGCGATGGATGTTGGGTATTTCCTGTGCGACGGCCATTATGGATGGGGTGAAAAGCAGCGGCCATGCCCATACTGCGGGTTTTTTAAAAGGTGATGAAATCCTGGAGGTAAATTCAAAACCTGTTACGGGCTTTGCCAACATTAAAAAGACAGTCTCAGAATCAACGGATGACCCGGTGATTTTTACCGTTAAAAGAAACAATGCCGTTACTTTGCTCACCATTTCTCTTAAGGATGACGAGGCGAAAGGGGAATTTCTAGAGGGGCTTACGCCATTCTACGGGCTGAGGGTTGATTCCCTGGTGGAATCGTTTCCCGCCGAACGGGCAGGAATAAGGCCGGGCGATAAAATCGTGTCCCTTAACGAAAAAGAAATCAAGGGGTGGAACAGCTTCCTCCAAAAGGTCATGACGGGCAAGGGGCAGCCTATGGTGATAGAGTGGTTGCGGGGAAACGAGCGGTTCGTTTCTACCATCGAACCTCAAAAAGACGAGGAAAGTGCACTCGGCCGTATCGGTGTAAAATTCAAAGAAAAGACGGTTCTCAGGCAATATGGGCTGATAGGTTCATGTGTTGTTGGCACGAAGAAGGCCTTTATCAACGTCGAAAGACTGTATCTAACACTGAAGGGCTTCTTTTCACAGCGGCTTTCAACCAAGAACGTCGGCGGGTTTATCCTCATTGCGCAGGCCTCGTATGAATCGGCAAAGGTTGGCTTCGGCAAACTGTCCTATTTTCTAGGGATTTTGAGTCTTCAGCTTGCCCTTTTGAACATCTTGCCCGTTCCCGTGCTTGATGGAGGCCACTTGTTATTCCTTGCCATCGAACGCATCAAGGGTTCCCCGGTGAGCCAAAAAACAATGGCGATTGCGCAGTATATCGGCTTCGGCCTCATCATTTCCCTGGTGATATACGCCACCCGTAACGATATCATGCGGCTGTTGACGCTGTAATTAATAGTTCGGTTTTCATCTTTGTGCGAGTTGGCAACGTTAAGCATGGCTTATTTTAATAAGGGAAATGCCATTTCCGTCTGAAGCAAAACAGTTCAAACCGCCCCGTACACGCTACGACAATAAGGAGGGTGAACCTTGAATATCAACGCATCCATCATTGATCAACGGCTTGCCGCCGTGCAAGACGAGATACGTGAACGAGCGAGCGCCGAATTGCGCATTACACGGGAGGACTTGCTGTGTTCACTAGCGTTTGTTCATTTCTGCGTGAAAACCACGCTCGATCTGAACGCGGACGAAACCTTCGATTGTTTGACGGAAGGTGGTGGCGATTTTGGTGTTGACGCTCTGCACCTCTCGGAAGAAATAGACGGTGAGTTCGTGGTGACGCTTTTTCAAGGAAAGTACCACCGGGATCTGGAAGCCAAATCTAATTTTGAAGAAACAGGAATCAACGCATTAATCAACGCCATTCGGCACATTTTCGATCCCGCTTCGCGATTGGGTTTGATCAATGATCGTCTGAAAGCGAAAGTCGAAGAGGTGCGCTCGTTGATTCGCGATGGTTACATTCCGCGTGTGCGCGCGCTGGCCTGCAATAATGGCCTGAAGTGGAACGCCGCCGCGCAAGAGGCGATTGACCGGACTGGGTTCGGCGATCAAGTGATTTGGGAACACGTCAATCACGATGTTCTCATTGGAATCCTTCAACGCATCAAGCCCGTGGACGAAACCCTGCGCCTGACGGGCAAAGCCATCATCGAAGATATGAATTTCAGTCGTATATGCATCGGCAGAATGCCGGTGTCGGAAATAGCCAACTTACTGAAGACTCATGGGGAACGGCTGTTGGAGCGCAATATCCGCCGCTACCTGGGGTTGCAGGGTAATCGCGTAAACGAAAGTATTCAGCAGACGCTCACCGGTGATCATCCGGACAATTTCTACTTTTTTAACAACGGTCTTACCTTGGTTTGTAACGATTTTTCTTATAACGCATTACAGAACAGCGACTACCAGGTCAAGGTGGAAAACTTGCAGATCGTCAATGGCGGTCAGACATGCATGACTATCTTCAAAACCTTAGAGAAGATGGAGCCTAATCGGATTTCTAAGGACGCGAGCGTGTTGGTTCGCCTTTACAAGCTACCCAGGGACAATCAAGACATCGTCATGCAAATCACGTTTGCGACGAACAGTCAGAATCCCGCCGATCTCAAAGACCTCAAAGCCAATCACCAGAAACAGCTACAACTGGAAGCGAGTATAGCGGCGCTTGGGTACGCCTACCGACGGAAACGATCTGATGCAGCGGTGAAAGCTTCCGATTTTACGTCCGGCACAGCGGCGGAAGCGATTTTAGCCGTTTGGCGGCACAAACCACATCAAGCGAAATTTTTCTCTCGTGAGCATTTCGGCAAGCTTTACGAGACGATCTTCACGAATGATTTAAACGGCGCTCAGACTATTATTGCCGTACTGCTCTATAGGATTGCGGAAAACCGCCGCCGTCGCCCGGATGGTAGTGATCCTGAGTTCGTGCGCTACGCTTCTTGTTTTATCGCCATGCAGATGGGACGACGTTTGTTGCGTGACCTCGGCATCTCACTCACCGGACTTAACCACCGGAATTTCGCACAGGCAGTAAACTTGGTGGAGCAAAATGGCGTCGCATATTTTAACAAATCGTTGCCGGACGTTGAGTGCGCACTGAAGAGTTTGTACGGTAACACGCAGATTTCACTGCAACAATTGTCTGCCACGTTTCTGCGTGGGGATTTGATACAAATACTGCTGGAAATAAACTGACAGCATGACTAAGCCGGAGCCTGGCGATGTTCAAAAGGGATATGCTGTAATTGGTCGCTAACGGGCGGAATTTCCAGGTATTTACTGGATAAAGCATCGAAAGCCAGAGTTGTTTCGCTACGCGAAAAGTATCTCAGTCATAAAGATGTCCTGAGATATTTTGTTTCATGGGTCACTTTTTAGTAAAGAACCTCTTACCATCCAGCATTATCATGTCCTGTCGCAATATGCTGCTACTCTGGTGCTTAACTGTGGTGTAGATGCTTGTTCTACTAAGATACCGCTCCTCATGGGGTTTTTCAAAATAGTGCAGAACAATCTCCATTTCGCCATGTTCAGCAAGACGGCGGCGGAACTGATTGCTGGGCGGGCCGACGCGTCAAAACCCAATATGGACTCACTGCATGGAGATACGTCAAGGTGTGCCAGAGCGATGTGACCATTGCCAGGAATTACCTCAACGAGAAAGAAGTGGAACAGCTTAACCGAATCGTGGCCATGTACTTTGGTTATGCCGAAGACCAGGCTAAGCGCCACTGGCAAGTCTTCATGTGCGACTGGCGCAAAAAACTCGACACGTTTCTCAAGTTTAATGAACGTGATATCCTTGAGCATACCGGAACCTTAACCAAAGAAGTTGCGGACGCACTGGCTTTGAAGTCAATCCCAAATTTCAACTAAATTTGGGATTGACTCAACGGGACTGTAACTCAAGGCTGCAGCCTCGATGAATATTGCATTACTACGATGTGCTGAAACTACTTCCAAGTGCTTATTTGCTGTACAAGATGTAACATCCATCAGACCTGAAGGTCTGAGCTACACACTGTTTTTTTAAGTGCGTTTTTGTTCAGACACTAATTGTAGCCGAAGGCTTCTGTTTTTAGAAAAATACCGGACGAATTCCCTGTGTTTATTGGATTAAGCATCGAAGGCCTAATTTACCTATTAGGCTGGCTTATTAAGGGGTTACTATATCAAATTTGTTGATACGTGAATACGTGTTTTACAAAAAAACCAGCGCCCTTCATCCTTTAGTCAATATGCTTTGTGCGGTATTTTCGTTGATTGTTCCGGCGCTTTCTGATTCAATTTTCTAACATTATGCGTAACATCAAACTCCAGATAGAATACGACGGCGCCAACTACTCAGGATGGCAGACGCAAAAAAATGATAAAACGGTACAGGAGACCATTTCTCATGCCATAGGGCAGGCGCTTCAGGAAAAGGTCACCATTCATGGCGCCGGACGCACCGATGCGGGCGTCCATGCGCTCGGACAGGTGGCGCATTTTAAGACCGGCTCGTCCATCCCCGCCGACCGGCTTGTTCATGCGATAAATTACTATCTTCCTCATGACATTGTTGTAAAATCGGCGGTAGACGTTCCGGAAACCTTCCACGCCCAATATTGCACGAAGTCCAAGGTGTATCAATACACCGTTCTTAACGACTGGACAAGGTCCGCAATCAACCGCCATTTTTGCTACGTATACGGGTATGTGCTCGACGTGGAAAAGATTGCCGGGGTGGCAAAGCTGCTCATAGGCACCCACGACTTTACATCCTTTACCACAAAGGCCATTGAAGAAAAAAACCGGGTTCGCACGGTACAAAGGCTGGATATCAGAAAAGAGGGGAAATACATTTACTTCACGATAGAAGCTGACGGCTTTTTGTATAATATGGTGAGAACCATCGTGGGAACGCTCTTAGAGGTGGGCAGGGGAAAGATTGCCGGGGAATGCATTAAAGATATACTCAATAAAAAAAACAGGATATTTGCAGGCCCTACGGCCCCGGCCAGAGGACTGTGCCTGGTAGAGATTAAGTACAAAGATAATTACGAGCCGATGGCTTAATTCGGATACTATCGTAACACCTTATTTTTTTGAATCTCGTCGGCAAGCACTTTCGCCTGAACTTTCTTGTATCATCGGCACCTCTTTGCCTTCTGGAGTAAACTATTACGTTTTTTGTTGCTCTGTATAATAACCTATGATAAAATTCACACTTGTGCTATCACCGTAATTGTGGAAAACATCCATTCTTCTATCACTCAATAAAGGAGCTTTAACGTGGGAGTTTTTTTGGGCAAGCTCATAGATATTTATGAAATTGCATTGATTATTCGGATCGTACTCTCGTGGGTGCCTCACAACCCTTATAATCAGGCAATCCGGTTCCTCTATAAAATTACCGATCCTATCCTTAATCCCGTAAGAAGGTTTATTCCACCCATTAAGGGTATTGATTTTTCACCAGTGATTGTATTTCTTGGACTTGGTCTTTTCAAAAAAATCATTGCAGGAATATTTTAAAACCAACATCTTTTCTTTATGCGGCAAGGCGACGTACATGGACGCTTCTTCGTTCTCTACTCTTTGCAGAAAAGGATGGCCGAGATCGTAAAACGGTTAGAAATGAGGCGCTATCGGGGTAAGGGTCTTATTCTCTATGGTAAATAAACCTAAAAAAATTGTTATTGTGGACGTTGATGGCGTTCTCTTTAAAGGGCAATTCCTTCTTCATGTATCACGTTACCTGGGGAAATTGACGTACATTAGAACCTCTCTCCTCTGCCTTCTTTTTAACATGGGCAAATTGTCCATCGAAGAGATGCTCACGGCAGCATACACCCGTTTTAAAAGTACTACCCTTGAACAAGCCGAAATGGTTTACAAAAATATTTCGCTGATAAATCATGCGAAAGAAACGATTGAGATACTGAGGAACCACGGTTATTATATCGTTTTGATGAGTAGCGGAGTGCCGGACCAGTTTGTAAAAGACCTGGCGTTAAGAGTATCTGCAAACGATGGCTATGGCGTTCAAATTGGCGTCCATAACCGGCGACTAACAGGCGAAGTCTTCGGTTCCCTCACAAAACCAGGGGGAAAGAGCCGTCTCGTTGAAGAATTACTGCACAAAAACAATCTTGCTTGGCATGAAACCATCGTTTTGGTGGACGATTGTAACAACCTGGATATTATGCGAAAGGCGGGAATTACTATTGGTGTTAATGCCCATTATGCAGTTCGCCAGCAGGCGCATTACTTAATTGATAGCGGGAATTTGGCTGAAGTAATTGACATCCTGGACATAGCCGATGCAAACACTTATAAGGCATTATTTGCGGGTATGCGCAAGCAAATGACGTACTCCTGGCTTCAGGAAATACGGAGGAAGGGCATGCACGTTCTCGTTGCCTTCATGCCGCTCTTTCCAACCGGCTTTCATCCCATTATGTTTGCCGGGATCGTTTTATTAGTGGCAGCTTATGCGGTTTCCGAGTGCTTTAGAATTAATGGATATTCTTTTCCGTTACTGGGCAGTATAACGAGATCGAGTATTCGCAAGGCAGAAGAACGAGGTTTTGCATTTGGGCCGATAACCCTCGTTTTGGGGGCGAGCTTATCCCTGCTATTTTTCCCACTAGCTGTTGCGAGTACCGTTATTTGGATGGTAGCCTTTGCCGACACCATTGCTACTATTGTGGGCAGGAGTATAGGAAACCACCGAATTCCTTACAACGTCAAAAAAAGCATAGAAGGTTCTCTTGCCGCATGGCTCACGGCGTTTCTGTGCGGATGTGTATACTTACCCCTTTTTCCGGCCATGATTTCAGGATTGTTCGCCAGTCTTATCGAGTCACTGCAGCTAAGGTCTCTTGATAACTTATTCATGCCTATCGGCACGGGGGTTTTGTTGCTGTGTATGGGGTATTAATTCAATCATATAGGAATTTTCATTCGCCGGAAATCCGGAAATAATGACGATGCAAACAAAAAATTTTTTACATAAAAAACCGGAACTTGTTGCGCCAGGCGGCGACATTGAAAAAATAAAAACGGCGATTGAGTATGGTGCTGACGCTGTTTATGCTGGGGGGGAAGGTTTTAACTTGCGCATGGGCGCCAGTAATTTGACCATGCAAGACATCAAAGACGCTACCGCGTGGGTTCACAAGCGGAGAAAGAAAATTTATATTACGTTAAACATCTTCGCCCGCAATTATCACATTCGAGGTCTTCGCCCTTATTTGGAAAAACTTGCCGAAATCCCCATAGACGCGGTGATTGTGTCCGATCCGGGTGTTTTGTTTGTGGTAAGGGAAATTGCGCCGCATATCCCGATACATCTGAGCACCCAGGCTAATACGACCAATACCAAATCCGTGGAGTTCTGGCAACGGCAGGGCATTAAGCGTGCCGTGCTTGCAAGGGAACTGACGCTCGGTGAAATCAAGGAGATTACCGATGATTGTGCCGGAGAAACAGAGGCCTTTGTGCATGGCGCGATGTGCATGTCGTATTCGGGGCGCTGTCTTTTGAGCGGTTTCATGTCAAACCGTCATGCAAATCTTGGAGACTGCTCACATTCGTGCCGATGGCGCTACACCCTGAGAGAGGAAAACCGTCCTGACGAGTCGTACCCTATTGTAGAAGATGAAAGCGGCACCTTTATCCTGAGTTCTAAAGACCTTTGCATGATTCAGCATATCCCGGAATTAGTCAATGCAGGCATTACGGCCTGGAAGATTGAAGGGCGCATGAAGAGTGTGTACTATGTCGCCGCGGTAACGCGGGTGTACAGAGAAGCATTAGACCGGTACTTTGCCGATCCGGATGGATATGTGTTTGACCCGCGATGGCTGTCTGAGCTTGAAAAAGTGAGTCACAGGGAATATGGCACAGGGTTCTTTTTTGGAAATCAGGGCTATCGTAGCCAGACGACGCATCCCGGAAGCTCCTATATCCAGGAGTATGACTACGTGGGAGTGGTTAACAAGGTACTTTCTGATACGCAGGTAGAAGTGTTGGTTAAAAACAAGGTCTTTTGCAATACCCCTGTGGAAATTATGGGAAAGTGCCTCAGTGAAGATTTTGGACAGATGCTGTGTGATCTGAGGAATGAATACAATGAGCCTGTTGAAAGTGCGGATGCAGGCCAAAAGGTTATTATAAAAACATTGCGTCCTATCCATAAATACTTTATGCTTAGGAAGTGCGGATAAAGAAGAAAGTGAAAAGTGTGGTAAGGAATACGGTTGGTGTGTGTCTGGTAACTATCGGCTGTGTCATGGTACTTACGCCGGGACCCGGATTGCTCACCATTCTGGCAGGGTTGTATATATCGAATTTTCCAGGTAAACCTCGCCTTGTTGCTAAACTAAAAAAAACAAGACTGTATCGTAGATATCTTGTTCGCGTTGAATTAAAATTAAAATCAAAGTTTAAAAGGAAAGAAAACAAAAAAGAATGAACCCAAAAATTATTGTTTCTATTCTTGCCGCTGCGGTGGTTGCTGTTGTGACTGGTTGTAGCTCTGATCACTGGAGTGTAAAGGATTTGTCGCCTTTCAAAAAAGACGAAGCGGCGCTTGTGCCGAAAGAGGGTAAAAAGCCTTCCGGCACAGCAAAGGTGGAAAACATCTTCGTTTGTGCGGGTGATATCGACGTCACTTACAAAAAGCTGGGTGAGGTGAGCATTGCTGAGTATGGTTTTTCCGGCCCAGACATCCTGGCCGCCAAGATAAGAGAAAAGGCACGTGAAGGAGACGCACAGGCGGTAATTAACGTTCAATATGATACCGGGGCGTCGAAGACCTGGCAAAGTTATGGAGAAACTGGTGGTACTGATTACGGCGTAAAACATACTACATGGTGCAAAGGCATGGCGGTTGAATTTTTGGAGGCGCACAATGCACTAGGACTTCTCGTTTGCAATATTACGCGGGAGAGTCGTGACTGGTTTTGGCTGAAAAAATCACAAAATGGTGTAATTGTCGTGAATGTTTTGCCTGGAAGCGCTGCTGAAACTGCCGGTATAAAAGTGGAGGATCTTATTACCGAATGGAATGGTGAAAAAATCGAAAATAAGGTTTATTTTAGACGGAAGGCAGAAACAGATTCAAACAAAGAGGTAAAGCTTACCCTGATACGCACAAAAGACATCAAAACGGTAAAAGTCTTTGTGCCAAAATCTGAAGTTACCCAGGTAGCGCCCACGAAAACTCCCACAGCGCCCCCTCCAAAGCAGATGGAATACGAAAGACCTGTCGCGGCGACTTCAAATACGTCCATGCCTTCGAAGGCCGGCTCCAAAACTGCCGAAGTGTACAATGAGGTTGGCGACCTTTACCTGCGAAAAGGGATGTATGACGAGGCCTTGGCAGAATACAAAAATGCTATCTCTGTAGACCCGAATTGCGCCTTAGCTCATTTCAACCTTAGTATTGTGTATGACAAAAAAGGGATGCAAGAAGAGGCGGGCGAGGAATACGCAACGTACAAAAGACTAAAACAAAAAACGAAATGAAATACATCCTGCTTGTCTTAATCTTTGGATTTCTTCCACTAAAAACGCTCTTTGCAGAGGAATTGCTCAAGAATGGTGATTTTGAGACGGGGAATATTACGGGTTGGATGTATTGGGAAACCTATCCCTGGGATGGAGACGGCTTTCCGGTTGAACGTCCTACCCATGTAGCTATTGTGTTTCCTGGGGATATTGGAGTACCCACACCGCAGGCTATAAGCGGTTCCTTCTCGTTGGCGCAGGAAGTTGTTTCTCATGGGACGGCCAGGGGCGGCCTGTGTCAGGAAGTGAAGGTAATGAAGAACGTTCCCTATACCCTCACGGGTTATACCGCATTTTATGGGGACGATTCGGGAGACCAGGCCATTATAGGCATTCTGGATGGCGTCTGGAATCCTGCGCAAGCGCTTGTGGACACAAACAAAAGATGCTTGGGCGGCAACATAATTTTGCAGTGGATTGACATTTCTATAACGATCATACCTACAAAGGACATCATTACGGTTTTCACGGAGACACGCCAGGATTGTCCGCATGGATACGTGGCAGGCTGGTACGACAACCTCAGCCTGAGGCCCCTTTCCGAATCAATGCGGCATCCGCCATCACGGGAAAAATTCGGATATAATGACTGGTTAAAAGATTTCCTTGAAGCATGGGAGTGAATTCGCCACACTAAATGGATGTGGTGGTAGTTGAATAGGAGATTTTTTCTTGCTTTACACTTACGACACGGTCTGGCTTTATTAATCCAAAATCCGTGTAATTTTTGGTTTCAAACTTTTTATATAGATGAGGTACTGCCTCACCAGTTCCAGAATGTATTTCTTCAACAATATCAGAAAGAAGGTTGTAAGGTGATGAGAAACCTGTTTCGTAGTCGTGTGTCGAGTGCCTGTAACGTTCTTTGTCGCACCGTAGTCTTTTCTTTTTCCCTTTTAACTGTGACCTTGCCGGTGACGCCTCTTTTAGCGGAGGAATGCAATGTAATCAAACCATCAAAGGAAGAGGTAATTCAGGAAATACAAGGGCTTCAGGCTCCCTTCATTGCCAATAACGGACAGGTCGACGAAGGCGTGTGTTTTTATGCAAAGACCTTTGGGGGCATGGTGTTTGTAACGAAGGATGGGGCGATTGTTTATTCGCTACCGGAAGCCGGGCTGGGAAGCGAAGGGGCTGAGGGACAGGTGGTGGAGTTTGGGATACGGAGCGCTGAACACCGGACGCAAGAGGAAGGCGCTGACAAACAATGTTTAGCCATGCCGCCGAATAATAATTTAAGCGCTTTGCCTGCTGATTACAACCCGTATTCCGAAATGCAAAATCAGCAATCTTCGATAAGAGGCGTTGCCCTTAAAGAACAACTGGTGGGCGGTAAATCTTGCGAAATCAAGGGCAGGGTGCAGTCCGTAACCACTGTAAGTTATTTCAAAGGAAGTGACCCATCAAAATGGCAGAGTAGCATATCAACCTATAATGTTGTCGATATGGGCGAGGTGTATGAGGGGATAGGTTTAAGTCTGAAGGCGTATGGAAATAACGTGGAAAAACTCTTTACGGTAAGGCCGGACGCGAGTTATGAGACGATAAGTATCCGGTTGGATGGCGCTAAGGGATTAATGGTAAACGAGGCCGGCGAGCTTGTGGTGGAGACGGAACTTGGTCATGTGAAATTTACAAAACCTGTGGCATATCAGGAAATTGACGGGAAACGGGTGGGAGTGGCGGTAGAATATAGCGTACACAAGCCGGGGTTTGATGTGACAGAAAGCCTCGGAACAGGGGAACTAGGCAGCAGGAGATCACTTGAAACTCAAAACCCGAAACTCGAAATCCGAAACCTAAAACCCACCTACGGTTTCACGGTAGCCTCCTACGACAAAACAAAAGACCTCGTCATCGACCCCCTTCTTGCGTCCACATACCTGGGTGGGGTTTATGAGGATTACGGCAGATCAATTGCCATCGACGCCGGCGGAAATGTTTATGTGACCGGTGAAACTTTATCGTCAGACCTTCCCATGACGCCTGGCGCTTATCATACGTCTCGCAAGGGTCATACCGACGTCTATGTGTCGAAGTTCAACAGTGGGCTGACGAGCCTGCTTGCATCTACGTTCCTGGGTGGGGCAACCAGCCATGATTACAGCAAATCAATTGCCGTTGACGCCGCGGGGAATGTCTTTGTGACCGGCACTACTTACTCGACAGACTTTCCCGCAACGCGCGGCACTTATCGTGCGGTCAACAAAGGCGGTTGGGATGTTTTTGTATCGAAGCTCAACGGTGATCTGACGAACTTGATAGCATCTACATGTCTGGGTGGAAAGTCTGATGAATGTGGCTATTCAATAGCCGTCGATGCCGGAGGAAATATCTATGTGGCCGGCGAAACCTTGTCGCCTGAGTTTCCTACGACTCCCGGCGCTTATGACACGGCTTACAACGGTGGTTATTATGACGCCTTTGTATTGAAGTTCAACGGTGATCTGACAAGCCTGCTGGCGTCCACGTTTCTGGGCGGGGGCGCCAGTGATTATGGCAGGGCAATGGTCATTGATGCAGGGGGAAACGTCTTTGTAACCGGCAATACCTGCTCAAGAAACTTTCCCACGGCGTCCGGCGTTTACAGTACCGTGCACAACGGTGGCACTGATGATGCCTTTGTATCGAAGTTTAACAGTGGGCTGACGAGCCTGATGGCTTCCACGTTCCTGGGCGGGCAATCCGGTGATTTTGGTAAATCAATCGCTGTCGATGGAGGAGGAAACGTCTATGTAACCGGAGAAACGGTGTCTCCAAACTTTCCAACTACGCCCGACGCTTATGATATTTCTCATGCCCGTTGTTCCTCCAAAGACGCCTTTGTGTCGAAGTTCAGCAGTGGGTTAACGAGCCTGTCGGCATCAACCTTGCTGGGTGGTATCGGTTCTGAAAGCAGCAGGTCAATTGCCGTTGACGCCGGAGGAAACATCTACGTGGCCGGCGTTACATCCTCACCTGACTTTCCAACTACGCTTGGCGCTTATAATGTTTCACCTAATGGAGATGGCGATGCCTTTGTATCAAAGCTGAACGGTGGGTTGACAAGTCTGCTTGCATCTACCTACCACGGTGGACATCGTTCTGATAATGGCAATGCAATTGCCATCGATGGAGGGGGAAACATCTATGTGACCGGTGAAACCTTATCGTCGAATTTCCCCACGACGCCTGGTGCTTATGATACGGCTTACCATAGAAGCGAGGACGTTTTTGTGTCAAGGTTTAACGCAGATCTTTCAGCAGATATAGTAAGCAAGTAGCGATAACGGTGGCAAAGGGCATACCTGTTTACCCAATATTTACACTTTATGTGTCTGCGTCTGCAGCAATTTGTTGTATATTAAGAATTCAGGCCAGTAAAGTTGGCAAAAGAAAAAAAACTTGCAATCTTTCTCGTTTTTGCTATATCGGCCTCTCTCTGGAAAAAGAAAAGGGCGATTTATTGCCATCGTATAACAAATTGCCTTTATTCAACTTATGTGGTTTTGTCGCGTTATGCTGTTTGTAGTAAGTCTATCTTTGATCACAATTTTAGGAGTTATATTCATGTCTCAAAAACAATGGAGCAATCCACCAACAATGCAAATCGATCCGGCAAAATCATACAGTGCAACGCTTGAAACCAACAAAGGAGTGATTGTTATTAAGATGAGTCCGGAGCATGCGCCCAAAACGGTCAACAATTTTGTTTTTCTGGCAAAAGAGGGGTTTTACGATGGCATTACATTCCACCGGGTAATTAGTAATTTTATGATCCAGTGTGGTGATCCTACCGGCACGGGCAGAGGTGGTCCCGGCTACCGGTTTGAGGACGAAACAAGAGGTAATCCATTGACCCATGACACGTGCGTGCTTTCTATGGCTAACGCAGGCCCCAACACCAACGGGAGTCAATTTTTTATTACCCACTCGCCGCAGCCACACCTGAATGGGAAGCACACGGTATTTGGCAAGGTTACCAACGGGCAGGATGTTGTAAATGTTATCCGGCAGGGAGACACGCTGACAAAGGTAACCATTAGTGAGGGTTAAGGTGTGCGGTATTACCAATAGCGAAGACGCGCAAACCGCCGTTGATTCTGGTGCGGATGCACTGGGATTCGTCTTTGCCAAAAGCCCGCGGCAGGTAACTAAGGAACGGGCTAGAGATATTATAAAGAATTTGCCGCCTTTTGTTTCGTTCGTAGGGGTATTCGTAGACGAGAGGTTAGAAGCCATCCGGGAAATATGCGACTTTTGCCATATCGGGGCCGTTCAGCTCCACGGCAATGAACCACCATCTTGTTTAAATCATCTTGAAGGATACAAGATAATCAAGGCGTTTCGGATTAAAGAAGAAGGCGACCTGATGCAGCTAGGCGATTACCAGCCGCACGCCTTTTTATTGGACAGCTACGTCAAAGGTGTTATGGGTGGAACAGGAGTCACTTTTAAATGGGATATAGCCAGGGCTGCACACAAATACGGGGCGATTATCCTGTCCGGTGGGTTAACGCCTGAAAATATCAGAGAGGCCATCCGAGTGGTGAAACCGTATGCCGTGGACGTTTCCTCCGGTGTAGAATCCTCACCAGGTAAGAAAGACAAGCTTTTAATGAAACGGTTCATTGGCAATGCAAAGGGAGATAGTTTCCAGCCTTAAAACAGTATTTCCATTCAGACACTACTTACTCAATGCTACACAACTTCCGCACTGTGGCGTGTTTTTTACATAAACACTTAATATGCATGCTTACTAATAAACCCTCGCCAGATGGTAAGCCAGACAATCTTGATATCCAGGCTTAGTGACCAGTTTTCAATGTAGTACAGGTCGTACTCGATGCGTTTTTCCAGCGATGTGTTGCCTCTCCAGCCGTTAACTTGCGCCCAGCCTGTGATCCCGGCCTTCATTTTATGCCGCAGCATGTATTTAGGAATGGTGGTTCGAAACTCTTGAATAAATACCGGTCGTTCAGGGCGCGGCCCTATAATGCTCATATCACCCTTTAGCACATTGAAAAACTGTGGAAGTTCGTCCAGGCTTGTCTTTCTTAGGAACTTGCCGATGTTTGTGCGCCGCGGGTCACCCTCTTTAGCCCAAACAGGTCCCGTTGTTTCTTCCGCATCTACGGACATGGTTCTAAATTTAAGCATGCTAAACACCTTACCGTCAAGCCCCGTTCTCTCTTGCTTGAACAATACAGGACCGTGCGACGTGAGCCTTATCAGGAGCGCCACGGCTAGCATAACTGGTGCCGCAATGGTCAATATTGACAAGGCGCAGACAACGTCTGAGACCCTTTTTATAACAATATTCCATCCATAAAGCGGGGTGTCTCGAAGGCTAATGAGGGGCATTCCCTCCAGTTCGCTTACGCTGCCCCGTAAGGTAACGAACTCGAACAGGTCCGGTAAAACGATAATATTGACCATTTCATCGCCAATCCAGTTCAAGATATCCCTGATCTGATGATGAAAATGAAAAGGCAACGCGATAAAAACCATATCGACGCCGCACTCGACAATCAGGTTGCGGACGTCAGGGTATCTCCCTACCACCTTTATTCCGTGTATTTCTTTGCCAACATCCTGTATATCATCTGCCAGGAAACCCACTACCTGTATTCCCAGGTCGGGATGTTTCCGTAATTTATTTACCAGGGACTGCCCCATTTTATCCGTGCCAATGATCAGGGCATATCGCTGGTTATATCCCCTCTGCCGTAAAAATCGCAGGAATTCACGAAATAAAATACGCGTCAAACTGAGGAAGGTGATATTGATAAGCCAGAAGCAAAAGAAGGCCAACCGGGAAAATTCATATTGTTGAAAGAGGTAGGTCAACGCAATGAGAATTAATGTAGCCGCCGAAGAGGCCTTCGCAATGTCCAGTACCTCTGAAATCCACGTTGATATCCTTCGGGGACGGTACAGCCCAAAGAACCGAAAGACCATTCCCCACAGAGGAAGCATGAAAATCAAAAGGATCAGATAGACAGTAAAAGAGGGAATCCCTTTATGAACGGGGATAATGCCTGCATGAAAGCGTAGGTGATAGGCAACCATCCACGAGATGGAGAGGGTAATCCAGTCGATAAAGAGTAATAAAGATTCGAAAAACCTGCTGTGTTGCTTTAGCATAAGAGTTTTTCAAAAAACTGTTTCATTTTTTCTTTGAACACCAGACGGTCAAAATCCTCGGCGTGTTTTCTGATGAGCAGTGGATTAAAGAGGTTCTTTTGCTGTTCGAAGAACCTGACGGCTGCCATCAGGGACACGGGAGTTTGCTCTGTAAAAAACACCCCGGTTGGCGCTTTCGGTGGTGTACCCCTGTCTTCACAGTCGGTCTTGTGTGTGGCGTATATTCCAAGTACGGTTTCCAGCGCCCCGCCTTTTGCAAAGGCAATCACCGGTTTCCCGCACGCCTGCGCCTCCAGCGGAACAATGCCGAAATCCTCTTCACCGGGGAAGATCAGTGCCTTACATCCCTGGTAATATGCCCTTAAAGATTCGTCCGATTGCCAGCCGACGCACTGCACGTGCTTCTTCGACATGCCCCTGATCCATTTTTCATCCTGTCCACTTCCGGCGATGATTAGCGGTAAACCCAGTTGTTCAAAGGCGTCCACAGCAACATCTATCCTTTTGTAGGGGGCAAAGGCGGATACGAGAAGATAGTAATCCCCTTTCCGGTGGCTTTCCGCTGGTGTAAAAAAGGAGCAATCCACGGGTGCATGGATAACCTTCGCGGGTCTTTTATAATATTTTTTTATCCGTTTTGCCACGTGGTGAGAGTCGGCAATAAAACAATCCACCCGATTGCTGGAAGCCACGTCCCACATCCTTAAATAATTTGCAATAACCGGCATCAGAAATCGCGAGGCCAGCCCCTTGTTATTTCCGCCAAAGTAGATATTATATTGATCCCATACGTACCGCATGGGGGTGTAGCAATAACAGACATGAACTGCCGATGGCGGGGTCAATGCCCCTTTCGCCACACAGTGGCTGCTTGACAAAACCGCGTCATAATTACTGAGATCAAACCCCTCTACGGCTATAGGAAACAAAGGAAGGAATGAACGATAATGCCTTTTGGCTAGCGGCATCCTTTGCAAAAATGAAGTACGAATACGCATTCCCTCAATAATCCGTGATACCGAACCGCGAACGTGAATGAGAGTAAAGATGTCTGCGTCAGGAAAAATCTCACAAAAGACTTCTAAGACCTTTTCCCCGCCGCGCATTCCGGTAAGCCAGTCGTGGATAATCGCAACCCGCACGGTGTATTCTCCTTAGCGGCAAAACTTCTTTTTTCATCAATAATACACGAAGGCAACAAGAAAAACATTGTGTCTCCCTGTCTTTGTGGCAATTTTAAATTCCTATACAACACCGCTAAAATCGTGGGCTTTTAACCCGTTCACGGGAAGGGACGTGCAAGCCGACCGGTAGCGATTCTTTTGCATGTCTTAATCTTTCCCTACCCTTCAACCATACATAATTAACGACTCGCTTCATGAAAGCCCTTGATCTGTTGTACGTTATGAGTATCTTAATTATGAAGCATACTTTTACCACAATAACAAAGATAAGCGGTGACACCAGGAGCATTGCTTTGGGTATGGACGTTTCTATTGCAAGGAACCGGGCCGCCGGGCTTAAAAAATAGGCCATTGCCGCAAAGGTGGCAAGGAAGATGAGTCCAAGCTTTATTGCCATGAAGGTAACGGCGCATTTTATAAAAACTGGTTTGTATTGTGCTTTCAAATTGCGGATGGCTGATGCATACCCACCGCTTCTTTCCTGAAAAGACACAGTAAATTTTGTCATATTGAAGGTCATAATATGTTCCTCGTTAAAAAGCAGATAACAGCCGATAGGTTGAATTGTACATACGTGAAACCCAACGTGTAACAGTTAACATGGCGCTTGCAATGGTGAAAGGCCCCTGCTGATTCCCTCGTTCCACTAGGGGGCGGGCTTCTTAAATTTCCCCGCCTTTAGGCTGGAAAATACTTGCCGCTGAGAGACAGTGGCGATATCGCTTATAATAATACCGCTCTTTACCGGTATCCGCCATGCCTCATTATTTTTATTTCATTGTATCGTATTTCTCAACCCATTTTCAAATTTAATTTGCGGTTTCCAACCAAGTAACTGCACATTTAAACAATTGGGTACGAGCCGGCGGTTGCAACATTCTCTATCCTTGACACACTTAAACAAAACGTTGTTTCTGACTGGACATTCAAGGATAAGGCGCGTTAACCAATATCTCTCCCTCTTTCCTTAAGGCCGCGCCTAGACCATGCAACCCTTGCTTCTCGTAGGCATTTGCAAGGAGAAAATAAACTTCCTTCCACTCTGGATTTATCTTCAGGGCGTGATTAAAGCAGTTTATTGCCTCATTTATGCGGCCGTTATCTAGGCATGATACGCCTTCTCTTACATCGTCTTGGATTTGTAAGAAAAGTATTTCAAGTGCCTTGTTGTAGGCCGATAACGCCTCCGCAGCCTCGCCTTTTTGCGCATACGCGTTGCCGAGGTATAAATAGGCCGTGTAGGTGATGGTGTCAGAGGAATTTTTAGGCGCTGGCTGGCCAGGCATTGTTAATTCTAAGGCCTTTCGGTAAGCGGCAATGGATTTTTCTGATTCTCCATTTTTTGCATGGAGCCACCCCAAACACAAATATGCTTCCCTAGAATAGGGGTTAGTTTGCAACACGTCAACAACCTCTCTAAACTTCTGCTCAATAGAGGGTACGTTGCCTTTGATCCAGCTATAATCAGACGCCGCATTTGGGTGTGACGATTGGGCGTTGAGTGCCGTCCTACACGTCTCTATGGCCTTCTGTAGCTGATTTTGATGTGCACAAAGAAAGGCCGTGAACAACTGAATTTCAACACTGCCGGCTTTCATACCGACGGCCTGTCTGGCTACATCTGTGGCCTCTTCCATTCGGTTGCATTGTGCATATATCCACCCAAGCAGGGCGTAGGCTTGCGGATCGTCAGGGTACTGCCCGATAATATGTTTGCATTTTGTAAAGGCCTCCTCTGTTTTATTGGCCAGGCAATAGGCCGTAGCAAGCAACAGGTGGGCGTGTCTATTTTCCGGAAATATTCTTACGGCGTCTTTTACCGTGGAGATAGCTTCGTTATACTGTTGATTTTGGAGATGACGCTTTCCTTCCGCAATGAGCTTTTCGAAGTCCGTATCCCTAAGCTTTTTTGCCTCCGCTAATTCTGTAAGTGCTTCCCCAAACATCCACTTCTTCGCATAAAAACAACTGAGGTAGGCATGCAGTTTCGGATTGTCAGGATTAATGACGAGAGCCTTTTTTACATCCGCTATTGCCAGGTCTATCAGGCCTTTTTGCAGGTGTGCATAAGCTAATTGGATGTAGGCGTTTAAATAATCCGGTCTTAGTCTTATCGCCTCGTCATATTCAACTATGGCTTGATCGACTACGCCAAAAGTTTCCTTTTCGCTGATTGTTGAATCTCGCCTACCATAATCAGGGTCTAATTTTAATACCTTTTCGTATTCGCTTAGGGCATCGTTCAATCTTCCTTCTATGGTATAACAAGCCCCCAGTATTTCGTGTGCGGCTGGAAATATATCAATGATAGGCACAATATCTTTAAAATGATTGGTAAACTCTTTCAATAAAGGCGTGTAGCTTTTTGCCGTCGGGAAGTCGAAGACCTCTTTTTGCATGGCCGGGTTTATGCTTATTGCCTTTTTGAATTCGTTTGCCGCATCGGCTATTAATCCCTTTTGGCCGTAAATATAACCCAGATAGACATGTGCTTTACTCTTATTGGGATAACGCTCGATAGATTTTTTTAAATCCGTAATAGCCAGATCGACCAGCCCGCGCTCTGTGTAATACCGAAATTGCTCGAAACAGGGCTCTTGTTCCGGACCGCGTCTCTTTTCTTTGCAGAAAAATAGGCTCCCCGGAGATTGGGAACAATTGTCGTTCTCCGAAACAGAAGTGCTGGTTGTTGCCGGTTCGGCCTTGGCAACAATAGCGGTTTTAATCTCACGGTTTTCTGCGGCAGTAAGGGAAGGGATCGGCCACGATAGGATAGTGGCTATCAAAGGATACAGCCACCGTGGTTTGCGTATAGACATGAAACAAATGCTTTGTAACCGTTTAGTTTTTCGAAAATTACGGTGGTTTTGATTGGCCTTGCTCCGTTGCACCAACGCTAATGTGCTTTTGGAAGGAATAACCGCTAAAGCGGAAACGTTATATTGATGCTCTACTGTTGTCTTTCGAAAATAGAAAGAGAGGCGCTTTCCCCCTGAGATAGAGGTGTTACGCATTACATAATTGTTGTGCGTTTGCTGGAACATTGGCTTGTGCCTGCACCCATGTGTCTCGCAACTCTTTTAAAATTTTCAAGGTGGCATCAAACCTGCCCTGTTTTACATCCCGCAAGCAAAAGTCATATAACCGAAATAAGGCATTTGCGATCTCGGCATGGTCAAAGTTGAGAGAATCAATTAACTCAACAAGCACCTCGCACGTTTTGGCTTCGTCCTTGCGATTGCAAGCTGTGATTCCTGCATCGTAGGCCTTGATTATGAGTTGAACGGGATTTAACGTCATAACTTCTTGTTCTAAATAAGCATTGCCAATCTTTTTTCCGGGAATCATAAACTATTAGCTCCTTCCAAGCGGTTTTTTAAACACCAAAAGGGATTTGCCGCGATATGGTAGCTATCGAACGGGCTTATTATACAGGATATTCAACTAAAAAGCTAGGGCAAAAACAGACCTTTTCGATAGCATTTTACCCCATTGGGCAAAATAAAATCTTTGAATTAACTTGCATTAGCTAACAAATATCGTGTGCTTCGGTCTAACGCTAGCATTATCGGCAATGCCTTAATATTTCTTTAGACAAATTTCAAATTTTTGGTAACTATTCAGCGGAAATATTTAAAATTTATTTGACGGGTTTTTCGCGCAGAACCTGTAATATTATTTATTTGAAGCAGTTGTTATTCATTGAAGATAATCGGTTAGATGTTGATGCTACGATCAAAAAAGGGGAGATAGCCCTTTCTGAAGAGAAAAGGTTGTCATCATCAGCTCATTCCCGATTTGCGGCCCTGCCTTGCCGGCATCATTCCCTTTCCGGATGCTTTTGATATCTCTCCATGATGAGGCTCCATTTGCCCTGGTATTTGAGTATCTTTTCTGCAACCTCCCTTACGGCACCGTGTCCGCCTTTTTCCTTTGTAACGTACAAGACGTGGTGTTTTACTGCCGGGATGGCGTTGGCTACGGCAACGGGAAACCCCACGCGGTAGAGGATGGGCAGGTCGATGAGGTCGTCGCCGATATAGCATATCTCATCATCCCGGAGCGCGTGTTTTTCCAGGATATCGTTATAGGCGTCAATCTTATTTATTATCCCCTGATACACCGCCTCGATATTCAGCTCTTTTGCCCGGTGTGCTACCGCGTCGCATATCCTTCCGCTGAGAATGGCGGTTTTAATACCCGCGCGATGCAGATATGCAATGCCGGTGCCGTCCAATACACTAAAGGCTTTTATTTCATTTCCCCGTGAATCCAGAAGTATACCACCATCGGTTAAGACGCCATCAACGTCCATAATGACTAATTTTATATTTTTCATGGTTGAAAATACCGAATATTTTTAATTGGTCTGAGGCTCTGCCACGCTAAGCATTACAAACCAACTTCCAGCAGGTCCTGCACGTCTATAATGCCAATGGGGACATTGGAATCATCCACCACGGGAACCTGGTCAATTTTATAATCTTTTAATATTTTATACGCTTCGGCAACCAGGCAGTGGGCGTGAACCACCTTGGGAGACCGCGTCATTACCTCTTTTATGGCGCATCGCAGGACGGACATGCCATTCATTAAATGCCTTCGAAGGTCGCCGTCGGTGAAGAATCCCACGAGCTTTTTCCCCTTATCCACAACGCTTACAGCGCCTGGCTTGCCCGCCGTTTCCGTCATAATATTAAGAACGTCAAGCAACAGCGTGTCCTCGTGGACAACGGGGTTCTCTTTATCTTTTCGCATGACCATTTCCACGGTAAGCAATTTTCGGCCAAGCTCACCTCCGGGGTGATAAAAGGCGTAGTCTTCTTTACGGAGGTCTCGCTTCTTAAAAATCGTAAGGGCTAATGCGTCGCCCAGGGCAAGCATGGCAGTGGAACTGGCCGAAGGGGCAAGGCCTAAATGGCAGGGTTCTTCGATCTTTCCGATGTCAAGCACCACGTCGCTGTGTATTGCCAGAGTAGACTTACCGTTTCCCGTGATGGCTATCACCCTTGCGCCGATCTGCTTTATAAAAGGCAGGGGGGCAACCACCTCTGTTTCACCGCTGTTGGAAAGGGCAAGCACGACGTCGTCCGCAACAATACGCCCAAGGTCTCCATGCTTTGCCTCAGACGAATGAATCCAGTACGAGGGGGTTCCGGTGCTTGCCAGCGTTGCAGAAATCTTTTGTCCGATAATTCCTGCCTTGCCGATGCCGGTTACCACCACCCGTCCCTTGCAGTTAAAAATCAAATCAACCGCATGTTGGAAACTGGAATTCAGCCGGTCGATCTGATTTTTTATTGCCTCTGATTCAAGAAGCAGCACTTCCTTTGCAAAGGCAATGTCGGGTGATTGATTTTCTTTCATAAGGTCGTTTTGCAGGTTGGAAATATATGACGTTTAGCCAAAAAGATAGTAACAATTTAAATTAGGCCTTTCGGCGACTTTCTTGTTTACATGCAGGGACACGGGCTCCGCGTCCCTACTTTGAAATTCCTCCGCTTGTATTTAGTGCGTTTAATTATAGTAGCCATATCCATGACATTCAAGAGAAAACGGCAAGGGCAGGCGGGGGAATCGTTATTTAACACCTGGCGCGGTGTAGCCGTAGCCAAGTCTTCCTTAAAAAAAGGGGTTCTATATGGCTTTGAATAGCAAAGATGATTTCTCGTGTATTATTGGACAAATTCTCGATCGTCCCATAGCGTGCAATGAATTGTTCTGACAGCAACCTATCTTTTTGTTGCCTGTAATACAGAATGAAAAATACTTTGATAATGAGTTTATTGTATTTATAATATGTCGCCAGGAGGATGTCAGAATCCATCCGTTTGTTACGGGTATACATGCCAAGGACATACCTCAATGTCTTTTATGTTAAGTAGGGTAAGTGCGCGTAAGCTTAAAACAACGACTTTTCTACACTGGGGACAGAAATGTTCAATGAAATAATAACTATCTTGACCAAAATTCCCATAATTACCGCGGCGATAACAGGTATCCTCGGTATTTTTAAGTATTTCGACTACAGAACTCGCCACGACAAAATATTGCGAATTCGGCAAGCCTTTGATGCTGTAATGAATTCTCTCGCTTCGAATGTTGAGGTGGAGCGTATGGCAGGGGCAATCTTGCTTCGCCGTTTTTTTGATCGGGAAACCGAGGTAGGTATTGCCGGTTTACCGTACTGGAAAGATGCTGTTGATGTTACTACTGCCATCCTTAGAGGCCAGACAACTGGAAATTTTCAGAAGTTGCTTGCTGATGGACTCGCTTTCGCATCCAGTCTTGAACGAGCTGGTCTGCAGAGAACGAATCTGCAGTTTGCATATCTCGGTTCACGAAAGAAGGGGAGTGGGTCTTCCGAACAGTTGAGGGAGAACTTAAGCTACGCAGACTTTTACCGTGCGGACCTTTCAATGGCGTCGCTGAAAAGAGCTAAGGCTCACGGGACGTTTTCTATCAAGCTCGTGTGCATAACACTGTTCTCACTGGCGCTGATCTGAATGGGGCAAATTTTTCCGAGGCTGACCTAAAGGGTGCAAAGTTCGACGGATCCCTTCTTTATGGTGCTCAGTTTAAATGTGCACGGAATATACCGGCCACTCTTGCAAGCAAACTCGATGAGAACGGAGTTTATAAGGATACAGAACCATTTCAGCCGCTACAGCGCTTATCCGAAAATACGCAGATACGCGTGTTTATCAGCAAGCCAGGCTTTTTAGATTACCAACAACAACAGCATGTCAAATCTCTGCTGTCGAGACTTGAAACAGAAGGTATTATTTCACATACTTTGGAACGCACTGAATATCCTCAATTTGGAGTAATTAGCGAAGTCCAACGGCTGATGAGTGACTGCGCGGGAGCAGTGATCTTCGGTTTCAAACAGCTTGAAGTTAGTGAAGGTTTCTGGCGATCGAGTACACCAGAGGAGAAGCATCTTAAGGATATATACTTGGCAACACCCTGGAATCATGTTGAAGCAGGCATGGAGGCGATGCTTGGAATCCCTATATTCATCGTTTGTCAACGTGGAGTAGACGGCGGGATATTTGATGTGGCTTTAGGTGAGCACCAAATCTACCGGGTATTTATTGAGGATGATTGGAATGCAACCACATATCTAAACTCACTCGCTGGCTGGTGTGCGGACGTGCGGGAACGAAGCCGATCGTCGTAATGTTACTCGATACCAGAGAAAAAGAGGTTCTACCGGGAAAAGGGTGTGATTTTTCATTAGCTTATTTCCAGATATAAGTTTAACCAGCCGCAGTGGAAGATTAAAACGGTCTTTATTGTGATAACCATAGGCTTTGTCCTTCTTTTAAACTCCCTATTTAATCTCACAATGATGTTCGTTGTTCTGAGAGATATTTACTTTTTCTGAGGGAACGAGAAAAAAGTAAGGCACGAATTTGTTGAATTTTCAAGGCACTTTACTGCTGATGGACATTCTGTCTGCCAGTTCTTTTGAAATATATCATAAAACTGAAGCGCCTTTTCTTTCGTTGATGCGTAGAAAATTGACCGCAGATCATCGGCCGTTGCCTTTTTCTGTTTTCTTGGAACCTTGTGGTGAAATGGCACTAGAGGAAATCATGGTAAGTTTACAATATGAACTCACACGTTGATATAACGGGACGCAGGGCGTCCTAATGTGGTATTTCCCACGCTGGGGGCGTGGGATAGGGTTGGTGTAGGGACACAGCGCCCCACGTTCCTACACGTGAATTTGTAAATAAAGGGCGCTTTAAACTGGACTTTTCGAAAAGTAGATTAGTTCTTGTTTTAATCAAATTACTATTTCAATATTTACTAAAACTACAAAATATACCGGCTCAAGTCCTCGTCTTTAGCTATCGCCTGTAGTTTCTTGTGGACGTATTTAGCGTCGATCACGATATTGGCACCATCCATATCGGAGGCGTCGAAAGAATATTCTTCAACGAGTTTTTCCATTACCGTATGCAGCCGCCGTGCGCCGATATTCTGGGTGTGTGTATTGACCTGCACGGCAATCTCGGCGATGGCCTCTATGGCGTCGCTTTCAAAACACACCTTGACGCCTTCCGTTTCCAGGAGCGCCTTGTATTGTTTGATCAAGGCATTTTTAGGTTCCGTGAGGATGCGCAAAAACTCTTCTTTTCCCAAATCCTCCAGTTCCACGCGGATGGGAAAACGGCCTTGCAGTTCCGGAATGAGATCCGATGGCTTTGAGACATGAAAGGCGCCCGCTGCAATAAACAGGATACGGTCAGTCTTGACTATTCCGTAACGTGTGTGCACCGTAGTGCCGTCAACAATGGGCAGCAGATCCCTTTGAACCCCTTCGCGAGAAACATCCGGGCCGTGGGAGCTTTCACGTCCCGCAATTTTGTCTATTTCGTCAATAAAGAGGATGCCAAAGTTCTCCGTCCGCTGAATGGCCTCCTGGATGACCTTTTCTTTGTCTATAAGCTTTTCGGCCTCTTCATGCGTTAAAATTCTTTTTGCCTCAGCCACGGAAACCTTTCGTACCTGAGCGCGCGGGGGAACCATCTTCTCCAGCATATTCTGAAAATCCATGCCTATCTCTTCGATACCCGCCACAAAACCCTGGAGCACGTAAGGCTTTTCACTAACGGTAAGTTCAACGGTGCGGTTGGAAAGTTCTCCGGCGTGCAATTTTTTCCGAAGCTTTTCACGGGTGGTTGCGCGTTGCTCTTCATCCTCCGGGCTGGACTTGTCGGCGTTTTTGGACACGGCGGGCAGCAATAGATTTAGGAGCTTTTCTTCCGCCGCCTTTTCGGCCTTTTTCTGGACGCCCTTGATCATTTCCGACTTAACCATGTTAACACCAATCTCGGTGATATCGCGGATCATCGTCTCCACGTCCCGGCCATGATAGCCAACCTCCGTGTATTTTGACGCCTCTACCTTCAGAAACGGCGCCTTGACGAGAGATGCCATACGCCGGGCAATCTCGGTCTTTCCAACACCCGTAGGGCCAATCATGATAATGTTCTTGGGTAACACCTCTTCCCGTAATTCATCGGACAGTTGGTGTCTTCTCCAGCGGTTGCGGATGGCAATAGCCACGGAGCGTTTGGCGTTTTTTTGGCCGATAATGTATTTGTCCAGTTCCTCTACAATCTTGCGCGGGGTAAGTTCCTTCACGTAGTGATTTCCTCCACCTTGATGTTTTGGTTTGTGAATACGCAAATATCCGCCGCGATGCGCAAAGATTCTTCCACGATTTGTTTTGCGTCCATAGAGGTATGCTTTATCAACGCCCTTGCTGCCGCAATTGCATACGAACCGCCTGATCCAATGCCGATAATTCCGTCGTCAGGCTCGATCACGTCGCCGCCGCCCGAAATCAAAAAGGAGTGTTGCTTATCGACAACGATAAGCAGGGATTCAAGTCTCCTCAGCACCCTATCCGTCCGCCACTCCCTGGCTAGTTCATGCGCGCTGCGCAATACGTTCCCCTGATACTGCTCAAGCTTTGCGTCAAACCGCTCCATAAGGGCAAAGGCGTCGGCAGACGAACCGGCAAAACCGACAATGACCTTGTCGTGATACAGCCGCCTGATCTTCTTTGCGTCTTGTTTCACGACGGCAGAATTCATCGTAACCTGTCCATCTCCGCCAATTGCTACCTGTTTATCTTTTCTGACCGCTAAAATTGTCGTGGATAAAATAGTTGGTTTCAAGTGTTGTCCCTTCTTAATTACTTACTCAAATTTTCGACTAGATGGTATCAGTTTATCACAGGGTTAGCAAGGGATTTCTCTTGCTGGTAGGATGGTGGCTGTAACCCTCAATTTCCGCTATGGCTCAGGCTTATAGCCCTGACCGGCATAAGTGATTTAACAGGCAGCTTGCCCCTCTCGTGAGGGGTATGAGAGGGGTCAGGTACATTCACAATTTTTGTAAATTCTTTATCTATTACCCGTTGCTTGCCGCCGGGAAAATCCTGCGGCAAGGTGTTTTGGAAGAGGCGTTTGAAGGAAAACGGGATTTACGATTTATTTTATAGGGACAATTTCGGCGCGTCTGTTCAGGGCGCGTCCTGCTTCCGTGTCGTTAGAGGCAATGGGCCTTTTAAATCCAAAGCCCGCAGTAGAAATGCGTGATTCATCAATGCCTTTCGCAACCAGGTAATTTTTTACAGCCTGCGCTCTTTTTAGGGAGAGTTTTATGTTATAATCCATCGATGCAATATTGTCAGTGTGTCCTTCAATTCTTATACGGAGTTCCGGATTTTTTTGCAAGACCTCGACAATATTGCCTAAATTCGAATTAAACTTTTCCTTAATATCCCATTTCTTATATTCAAAAGTCACTCCCTTTACTACCCAGCACCCTCTGGAATCAACAATAGCCCCTTTAGGGGTATCAGGACATTCGTCGTCTTTATCGTAAACACCGTCGCCGTCGCTATCGACGTCAACCTGTTTTTTGGGCACTGCCGTCAAGAATACCTTTTTTACAAAGTCCGCCATGCCTTCGCTGGACGCAATCTCGTTGGCAGTTACCGAGAATCCGCATCCAGACTCACGCGCAAGCCCTTTGAGCACTTCATTTCCTTCGGGCGTGTTTCCCACGTGAATGGTATAAACACACACCCTGTCTCCATACATCTCCTTTAAATCCTGTATCTTTTCCGAGGGGCTGCTGGCTAATTCTTCACCGTCGCTGACAATAATAACCGCATTTTGGCCACCCGACGTCAATAATAGGCTCCATGATTTTTCAATACCGTCACCAGCAGGACTGCTGCCCTGGGCTGGCACAGCCCGGACAAGGGCGCTATCCAAAAGATCTCGCGAATGTGGCGTGAGCTCATAAATAACGGCTGTTCTCTTTTGTGGGGTAAAAAATCCGTGCCCGAACGTTACGAGGGAACTTTTTAAATCGACGTTAGGCAAGGTGTTATTCATCCTTGAAATGATATCCTTTGCCACGACAAACTTGGGATACCCCTTGTTAACGGCGCCGGTATATTTTTCGTCCATGGAGGCCGATGCATCTAAAATGATCACAAAGCTTTCAATTTTTGCTACGTACTCCATATTTTGCGACTCGGCATTTAAGTCCAGAGGGGTGAACGTTTCCAACGGTGGAAGAGGTTTCTTAAAAGATGTAAGCTGCGCGCAACCCGTCAGAATGATAGTTGACACTGTAAGAAGTGAAGCTAACAGATGCATTTTCCTCATAGCGATTCCTCTATAAAATTAAATACCGGATATTTTTTACCTTAATCTGATCATGTCGGAAGCACGTTCACGTTTAGGCACTATTTACATCGGCTTCAAAGTCTTGTAAAAGTTAGTAACAGGTCACCACCGCGAATACTGAAGACTTAGAAAACAAAAGGATTTTGGGGAATACCAGACATACCCTATAACAATCCCGTCGTTCTCTACCGTGGAGATGTGCTGTTAAAAACCACCTAAATACTACACACGTCGCCTGTCGCCGTCAAGCGAAAATACGCTTAGAGCATTTATTGGCCTTTAGTATAACGGTTCATAAATGACTCTGTTGAAAAACCCCCATATACTTGAAAAGCAGGAGATATATTGAAGTATTTAATCTTCTTCCTTTTCACACTTAACATTAACTCATTCCCTCAATTAGGGGTAAGTTACGCGAACAACACTATTACCACAAGCAGATTCCGCGTCGTACTTGTGCTGTGCCTTGTGGTAAAAGCATGTCAACACCAATAAAAGCAGCAAGAATTAAATTCCCTTGAATGCCTTGAAAAGACTGATAAAATAAATGCATATTATTGAATAATGCAAAAAAGATGAAAACAGGCAAAATAGGCCTGGAAATAACGCCCTTACACTAAGCACGGATAAAACCGCTTTTGAAAAATGAAGGAGCCTTTTTTTTATTTTCTCGAAATTAAAACCACGAAAACAGTGGGATTTGGCTGTCCTAAACAAAAAGGAACGGAGTAGGCGGCCTTTTTTCCGCGTCTCGGTGGTTGCTCTTCCGACTTGCTCGGGCTAGGAGGTTTTTGGTGAAGTACTGTATCATTGTCCCTGATGGCATGGCAGATTATCCCGTGGATAAACTCAGCGGCAGAACGCCGGTAGAGACTGCCCGCACGCCTAACCTTGATTTTATTGCGCAGAATGGACAGCTTGGCACGGTTAGAACCATTCCGTCCGGGTTTCCTGCTGGCAGCGACGTTGCAAACCTTACGTTATTAGGCTACGACCCCAAGAAATATTATTCAGGCCGCGCCCCATTAGAGGCGGTCAGCATGGGTGTCAAGCTAAACGTCACAGACTGGGCGTTTCGCTGTAACCTGATTACCGCTAACGAGGACGTCCTGGAAGATTTTTGCGCCGGACATATCAAAACGGACGAAGCAGACGTCCTCATTAAACTGCTGAATAACGAATTGGGCAGCGACACTATTCAATTTTACACGGGCAAGAGTTACCGGCATCTTATGGTTTACACGGGTGGGGAGAAAATGAACGCCAAATGCCATCCGCCGCACGATATTATGGGGCAGTCTATCGAGAAGTGTCTTCCGAAGGGAAACGGCAGTGATATACTGATAGACCTTATGGTGCGTTCCCGGGTAATCTTGGCAGACCACGATATAAACAAGGTACGCATAGACCTGCAGGAGAATCCTGCAAACATGATCTGGCTATGGGGGCAAGGAAATCGCCCCAATATGCCCACCTTTGAGGAGCGGTTTCATCTCACCGGCGCCGCGATCACCGCCGTGGATTTAATCAGAGGCATTGCCGGCTGCATTGGGTGGGATGTTATCGACGTTCCCGGTGCGACCGGCTACCTTGACACGAATTACGCCAACAAGGGGCAATATGCCATAGAGGCGCTGGAAGACCACGACGTGGTGCTTGTCCACATTGAGGCGACAGACGAGGCTGGACACGAGGGCAACGTTCACGAGAAGGTGCTGGCTATTGAACAGATAGACAACAAGATAATCGGGCCCATCCTCAACGCCAAAGACAAATTTCGCCACTTGCGCATTCTGGTGCTACCCGACCATTATACGCCCATCGTTAAACGGACGCACACGCCGGAGGCCGTTCCTTTTGCGGTCTATGGTTCAGGTATAGCGAAAGGTGCAGGTCTTCCCTATTCCGAGGCAAATGCCAATGCGTCTGGCCTCCGTATCAAGGAAGGACATCGGTTGATAGAACACCTGATTTCAGGCTCTTTTTGACGATGATGCGTGATAAGATATGAAGGACGTTTATCACTTAGGCCTCAATGTTGAAAAGATTCAAGGCGCCAGGATTGCCTTGCTGCCGGGCGACCCTTTCCGGTCGCAAACAATTGCCGAAACGATTTCCCGCGTCTATAAAACGGGCTGCGAGAAATTGGCGTGGAAGAGGGAATTCTGCACGTATCTCGCCGGTATAAAGAACCAAAAGGTACTGGTTGCCTCAACGGGGATTGGTGGCCCTTCCACTTCCATTGTGATTGATGAACTGGCGCAGCTCGGAGTAACCACCTTTCTACGGGTAGGAACGACAGGCGCGATTCAGAAATACATCGATATCGGCGACGTCATTATCACGTCCGGTTCCGTGCGGCTTGACGGCGCATCAACCCATTACGCCCCCATAGAATACCCGGCAGTAGCGCACTACGAAGTCCTCAGCGCCCTTGTCAATGGCGCGAAGAAGATAAATGCGCGATATCACGTTGGGGTTACGGCCTCTTCCGACACCTTTTATCCAGGCGAGGAGCGGCAGGATTCATTCACCAAATATACCCTGAGAAGGTTTCAGGGTAGCACCGCGGAATGGCAAATGCTCCACGTGTTGAACTATGAGATGGAGTCATCAACCGTCTTAACCCTCACCGCCTCAATGGGCTTGAGAGGTGGTTGTGTAACGGGGGTTGTAAACAAGCAAAGCCTGTCGGAAATTAGTGCCGGAAACTTGAAGGCCGGCGAGGAATCGGTCGTAAACGTAGCCGTAGCTGCCCTGGATTATATATCCATCACCGTGTAGCTCAGGGCTTCAGCCCTGATGGATTCCAGCGTTGTACAGCGTGCCGGGAACCCATAAAAATGCCGGCATCTGTATCAAGCGCAACGGCCATCAAACCTGAAAGTTTGAGGTACAAGACATACAATATTTTACAAAGATTGGAACTACTCCCGGGTTATGAGTGAACTGCAAATTCTGCACATAGGGCATTGGCACAACTTCCTGCTTGCTTTTATCCCATTGTTTATAGCCATCGACATCCTCGGCGTGCTGCCCATCTTTATGTCGTTAGTGGAAGGGATGGAGCGTCCCCAGAAATCAAAAGTGGTGCATCAGGCGGTCATCACCGCCATTTCTGTGAGCATTGCCTTCCTTGCCGTTGGAAAATTTGTCTTTTCAGTGCTGGGAATCGAGGTATATGATTTTAAAATGGCGGGTGGGCTGCTTTTGCTGGTCTTTGCCATCCACGATTTGCTTTTTGCGGAAAAGAGGCGACGGGAAGTTACCTCGACGATGGGCGTTGTCCCCTTAGGAATCCCGCTGGTAGTTGGGCCGGCCGTCCTGACAACGATCATCGTAACCGTAGACACCTACGGCTACATTCCAACCATCACCTCGTTGGTAGCTAATCTGCTTATTGTATGGATAATTTTCTTGAAATCGGAATACATCTACCGAGTGATGGGCGACGGCGGCTCCAAGGCGTTCGCCAAGGTCGCGTCCCTGCTGCTCGCCGCCATTGCCGTAATGATGATCCGCCGCGGGCTTCTCGATATGCTGCTCTGTCTCGGTAAAGTGTGAGCCATGTAGGGTAGGCATTCAGATTTGGTCAAATGAACAATTTTACGCCATTTTAAATGTTTATTGGCATTTTTAAATAAAGGTAATTATACTATTTACTAATGCGCCACTTTTAGCCGAAAACCCCGACGATGTCAGGGAAACCGTTTAGCGGTAGTTGGAAACAACGTAAGTTGTCAGGGCGCTTTTTTATTTTCTCAGGTTAAAATTCCAAATCGCAAATCATATTTTGCCCCACGGTGAATTCCGCACCATATTTGGCAAGCCCGCTTGTTTGGCTATGTATTTTACCAACTCCTTGCGTCTTAGAATAGCCTTATTTACGTGAAACCACCTTGTTCAATTGGATTACCAATCTCAAGGCGTCATTAATTTCTTTTGTCGTTTTGAAATACAGCGATACATCTTCATCTAATTGAAATACGCGCTTGGCAAAACGATTTGGTTTGGCTCTGGAAAAGTCTTCTTCCTTCAATTCTGGCATTTCCTCGTCCGGAACGCCATCCTGGTTTTTATTTATCAAATCTTCCTTGCTCATAACACGTCCTTTTTTGAATACCGCGTTTCAGCAAGCATTAACCCTGACAGGGTTTCAAACCCTGTCAGGGTTAACGGACGGACGGTAAAATTACTCTAATATTAGATTATCTGAAATGTCATCGCAACCGGCGTTATGATATGCCAAGAAACCATCACGCCCGCCAAACCACGAAAGCACGGCTTCACGCTCTATTTTCGTTGGCGCGCTCGACAGCGCAGCCCTGTATGAGGAGTACGGATACTCAGCAAAGTCATTCATTATACCATGATGCCGGGGATTATTGTGTATATAGAAAGTTACCTGAACTCGCTGTTTTTCGGATGAAATCACCTTACGACGAAAGGGGCGTTCGAAGAGGCTTCCCGTCCGTCCCAGTTGTTTATTAAGCCCTTGTGTATAGCTGTTAAACATGTCTGAAAAAAACAGATGCGGCTTCCTCTCTGCATCATCACGTATAGAAACCAACAAGTGGAAATGATTCTTCATAAGACAATACGTATAGACTTTTGCCGCGTGGAAAACATATTTAGCGAGCAAGTCCAGAAAGTATTGGTAGTTTGCCTCAGTGTGGTAAAGAGCTTCGCCATTGATACCCCGATTATAGATATGATACCAGTTCCCTGGCAGTAGCGGCGTGGCAGTTGTGATCATTGCCTTTCTCCAAGCCCAAGATTGAGAACGCGAACCCTGACAGGGTTGAGAACCCTGTCAGGGTTTTACTTCAGCCCCGTCTTTTTGATTTTCGTTATAGCGATACATCTTCATCTCACTGGAATACGTGCTTGGCAAAACGATTTGGCTTAGCGCTGGAAAAGTATTCTTCTTTTATTCCGGCATTTCTTTATTTGGAATGCCATCCTGGTGTTTATTTACCAAATCATCCTTGCTCATAACACCATTTTTCAAATGCAATAAATTAACGTTCCACTATTTAATTCCTTCTTTGATGATAACAGTTGAATTACATGCTGAAGCCTTGCTCTCGAAGAAAAGCAAAAGTATCTATATGCCTTACATTAAACTCGCGACAAACGTTTGGAATGGGAATCCTTCTCTTTACATCTGCACTGAAAGTCTCCTGCGAAACGACAGTTAATCTATTTGAAATCGCAAAAGCAACCACCCAGGCGTCGGCTTCATTATATTGTGCAAATTCTGCTTTAGCATTATCCGTAAATTGGGTATGAAAAGAACTCCAGCTAATCAGCGATTGATAGTTTCTTAGCACATCAGAAGAGTTATCTGTATTACAGAAAAATTGCGCAGGTAACTTCTGTTGTGCCCATTCACACAAATCATCCTTTCCTCGTGCTATTTCGTCATAAACTTTATCAATGCTCGTAATTATTCCTTGATTAGCCAACTGAACCAAATAGTCCCAAAAGCTTTGTGCAATATCAAAGGCATAATAACTTCTTTGTGCCTGTGTAAAGAAGCTCGTATCAAGTACATATCTGGGAGGTAAAACTGAAGTCATATTTTGTTAAATAAATCATTCTCAAAGTGGGAGAAGGTTTTGCCGTAGAGTCCCGTCAATTTATAAGCATCCGTGTATAATAGCTTTCCTTCTTTGGCAGCGGTGAGAACTTGCCGGAAGAAATGTTTACCTACCCGGTAATATTGAGTATTGTAAAAATCGCCTCCCGGTTTTTTCGTTTTTTGAAATGCCTGCCATCTGGTTTGATAGTCGTTGTAAAAATCGAAGAATTGTTTTTGTGTAAGTTTTCTGGTATCCAGCAATCTTCGCGCAGCTACAATTTGACTTACTTTGAACTGCCGTGCAACTTCCTCTATAAGTTCAGAACTATCTTTGATTTGCTCCCACTTTTTTTGTAGCAGGTGCTGGGGAACAAGAAATTCTGCGGCTACTTGGTTACAAAATTTTTCGGTAGTGTCTTCAGATGGGTGCATAAACTGAAGATCAAACGCTGCGGATTTGCCTAGCCAGATATGAGCCAGTTCGTGAGCAAGGGTAAACATTTTTGCCGCTGTGAAATCTTTGCCATTGATAAAAATGCAAGGCGCATAGTTGTCTGCAAGGACAAAGCCGCGAAATTCATCAGGATTTAACGGACGGTGTGTGTTGTTCTCAACCACGCCATTAATAGTTAAATACATACCCGCTTCTTCCGTTTTACCTAATAGATACTTTAATGCACTTTCCCAGTTCGACATACTACCTGCCCAGTCATCCAACAACTGCAATGTTTTCCGTATCGCCTGCGCTACAACACAAGGATTGTCCGTTTCATCGAAAGAGTTTACAAACGGAAGTGGCGTCGCCCCTTCATTCAACTGATATTCTTTTAGCCATTCCTGACGGTTTTGGACGATGCGGATAGTATCTCTGAGTTCATCGCTGTAATCTTCAGAGGGTAGGGCTTCTTCGGTGCGGAAAAGAGGGACGCCTGTTTTTAATTCCGGCAACTTATTCAGAAAGAAATACCCAAAAGGGATATGTACTGCCTTAGAAAATTCAGCCAGTTGTTTTACGGTTGGGTAGGGATCGCCGCTCAACCAATCTGCCAATTTGGGGAACTCGACAGTGATGTTGCCGCCAATTCTTTCAGCCGCCAGCTTGAGTATTTCTCTATTTAGGTTTGTTACACGAATCATGATTCTTTAAAACAGCCTAAGCTTTTTAGGGTCTTCTCCCTATTGAGTGGGTAAAAATGAGTCAAAATTGAATTAGATATCAGGCAACATACAGGTCAAGATTTTGAGCCGGAGATATTCTTCGT
>Ga0315281_10000250_pt1 | contig 71268 bp, 50 predicted proteins | sample YL17G07_0_MG_FD_204540 | JGI IMG/M metagenome (GOLD analysis project Ga0315281, IMG submission 204540) | Sediment microbial communities from Yellowstone Lake, YNP, Wyoming, USA - YL17G07_0 | ecosystem: Environmental > Aquatic > Freshwater > Lake > Sediment | place: USA: Wyoming | collected... | reverse complement strand
TCCTGGTGGTCTGCAACGAGGGCGCTCCGGTCGCCTTCAAGGCCTGTGATGAGGCCGCTTCGAAGCTGATCGCCCTCCATCTCGGGAAGCCGGAAGTCAAAATCCCCTAGGGCCTCTTGCGGGGCGGCCATAAAGGGTACTCGAGAGGCCAAAGGCTCGTTTCACATATTTGCCAGAAGTGCAGCTCCTTGTCGCTCCGCCGCACTTCGGCAGGACCCCTTTCTCGGGGCAACAGGGGGAACCCGGGGACCCGCCGGCCGGACCCCTTAAGCCCGTTTCAATAGTTTTAAGGGCCTTTCAGCAGGGGACACGACGCAAATCTTGACAGCGATCCTGGACACAATGGAGGGGGACAATTAAAAAGGCTGCAGAACCTGGATCGGATACATCCTCATGAATTCAAGAAACTTGGTACCGGGAAGTGTTAAATGCATGTCGAGAGGGTCAGGCGTTATAAGAAGGCTGGCTTTGAGGAACTCAATATAAGCACCATACGGGGTAAGAGAAGCATTGCCTCGGAAGTGCGCCCGATACCACTCGTACGTAAAATCGTTGGTGACCGAACCCCGGGTGTTTATCTCCCAGAGAAGTTCAAGCTGTGAACGAAACATGACTCTGGCGGTCCGCTCGAAGATAAGAAGGCGTTCGAGTTCTTGAACGCGCGATTTTGTCGCTTCCAGGTCCTTTACATCGGGCGAGGGCGCAGGAGGCTGAGGGGCAGGAGGCTGTTGGGCGAAAGTGGCTTTGCCTTTGAAGAAATCAATATCCTGGAGGGCGTCAAATAATTTGGAGATTTGGGTGCGGAAGATCAGGCAAAAAAAGATGGAGAGGATGATCGCGGCCAAGGGCCACCAAGACCAAGGGGCAATGGTCGAGAGGTATTGAAGCAAAAGGTGGTGACCGGGGAGGCGGGGGAATACAAAGATACCAGCAAGAGGAAGGAGCACGGCAGCCAAGACTATAACGATGACGACGGTAATGATGGTCTTAATTTTCATTGACATGGCTGGCCTCTCAACAAAACCCTTCGGCTGACCCGATTTTACTTCAGCCCCCACCAGCGATGCAACGGGAGGATTTTCTGGCCAGCCAGAGGGTTTACGGCCGGGTCGCCGCCTCCCCCGCCTTTGTTATGCGCAACCTTCCAGAGGGAGCCGGATTCAATTGACGGGATTCATGACGGGAAAACGGGCCTTTGAGAAAATTCGCCCGGCCGATCATCTTTCTTTATAAAGCACCTTTATGAGATGAGCGCCTGTCATTTAACCGGGGAATCTATGCCCCGGATACGGGGGCTTCAGGCCGACCCCGACGGATCACTTATTACTGCCGAGAAGCTCCCGAACCTTCTCATCAATCTGCTTGGCCATATCTGTGTTCTTATCGAATCCGAGAAATTCGTATTGGACAAAGCCGTTTTGATCGATAAGATAAGTTGCAGGGACAGCGGTGCCGCCATAGCGGGGTGCGAGATCTCCCTCGTGGGTGAGGACGGTAAAGGTCAAATTGTTCTTGGCGATGAGCTTCTCAGTAAGCTCCCTATTTCGCTCGGCAGAATATTGGCCCGCGTTAATATTGATGGACAGCACGACAACCCCCCGATTTCGGTACTGATCCCAGAGTTCTTGCAGGAGCGGAAATTCCTCTTTGCAGGCACCGCACCAAATTCCCCAAAAATTCAGAACGACAATCTTTCCCTTAAAATCGCTCAACTTGATTTTGCGTCCGTCCATTGCGGAGAGCTCGAATTCCGGGGCTTTGCGGTTCAAGCGTTCCAGGCGTCTGGGCGGCATCATCGAAAGCAACATCTGATTTAGCTGATCATAATAGGCGTCAAAATTCTCAGTCGAGCCGTGTTTTTTGATATAGGCCGTTTTTATTTCCTCGAAGATCTCCTTGTTTGCGGGCTGTAAAAGGAAAACTTCGGACAGGACTTGCTCAGCCTTGTCCAATTGGCCCGATCTTGAATAGACGCGGCCCAGGTCCAATAGTATTGAGGGTCTTAGGTATTTTGCCCTCTCATATAATGCCCCGCTGGAGGCGAATTCCGCGTTTCCGAGCAGCCTATCGCACATACTGAGGGATTCTCTCAACGGGTCCAGTGCCTTCTTCGGTTCGCCCAGAGCGAAATAAGTCCTGCCGATCGTTTGCAATATATCCTGGCGCTGATAGGGCAGGTTAAAAAATTTCCCCTTCTTATTCAAGGCCAAAGCGTGCTTGGCATATTCCAGTGCTCTGGGAAGAGAGACCTGGCATTCCAACAATGTTTGGGCTACAAAATAGTAATTCGGTGAGCTCGAAGAGATGGAGATAAGCTCCTGACTTGCCTCCATGACATTTTGAGCCGTAACGGGAAATCCTATCGTAGAAGGCGGGTAGTCATTGGGATTTAGGAGTATTTTCTTATAAGCACTCAGCATCAGGTTTAGGGCCGAGGGTTTATAAATGGTGTGCGGATAATCCCGCAAGAATTCTTGTATCATACGGACTCCGCGCGGCGGATCGTCATAGACATTGAAGAATGCCTGATTGAAAGCGCGATCTTCCTCTTTCGAGGCCGTCAGATGCTTTTCACCCGATATGTAATAGAGGTCCAGCGGGTAAATCGGTCCTTGCATAGGCGCCTCGCGGGAAGGCCGCGTCTTGATCGAAAATGAATAGACTCCCCAAGGCAATCCTTTGGCGTTAAAGGTGAACTCATGATGGCCAGCTTCCAGAACGCCGGCAAAATCTATCCCGACTCGGCCACCCATTCGGTCCGATATCGAGGTCTCGACATATTGCGGCTCGGAGAGTTCGTAAGAGATCACTGTCGCCAAACCAAAAGGGTTCGGGTTGGGGTGGTTAAGGGTAATCTTCCGCTGCGGAGGAGATTTTGCCTCTTGGGCTTTTACGGATGAGAATATGGAGAAATGGATTGTCAGAAAAAGGCCCAAAAATAGGGGGAACAGCCGTTTTTTCACGTTAACCCCTCCTTTTTGTAGGAATAAGAGCATTCGAAATGCCCAAACACATCCCTCTCTATTGTTAGAGACGTAACAGAACCAATATTCTTCCCGATGAGGTGCCCCTACTCATTGCATTACCTCTGAAATACCTTATCTGATCCCATTGCACTCTCCCAGTGACGCAGGGGAGAATTCCCTGGGCAGATGGCCAGGGGTTTACGACTAGCCAGGACCCGCCGAACCAGACCGAGACGCCCAGGGGCGCCAGCTCGAGCTGGCAGGATCGAAGACGAGAAAGCACCGGCGCCCGGCTGCTGCGTCGAGCCGAGCTGGGCCAGGATGGAGGGGCTATTTCAGGTCGAGGGAGATAACGACGGAGCCCCGGGGCTTGACCATGCGCGACGACTGGTGCCTTCTGCCGGTCGCTCCGAAGACCTCGCCCCGCCAAGAAACGGTGCTGCCCGCACATATACAGATCGGGCAGGAGGCGGGACTGCTCCCCGTCAGTTCCCCCTCCCCAACGGGGTCTCTCGGGCGCCCTTTATAGCCGCCCTGCAACGGGGGGTGCGCTCGGCGCGGGCGCAGCCGAGACCGCCAGCCAGTAGACGGCGCCGGAGGATGAGCCCCCCATCCTGGAGGAAGGGGCCCCGATTAAGAACAGCTTGGACTCGGAGAGCTCCACGGGCGCCGAGATGACGTCCTCGCTCATTCCCACCCCGAGGGATCCGGCCTGGGCGCTCCAGCCGGCGTCGAAGCGGAGACGCACAAGGACTTTGCCGTTTGCGGACGACAGGAATTGAGCCCGGACTTCATAATTCGAAGACCGTCCCTCGCCCCGGCTCTCCTCGAAGCGCGTTCCGGCTCCGGGGGTGCTCCGTCCGAGCTCGAGCTCCATGGTTTTGAGCTCGTCGAGCTGAATAATCCGGGCGATGATTGCGCCGTTCCCGAACCCGACCCTGTCGGCAATTGCGGCGGCGATGGCTCCCTGCGAGGCGTTGGCCGCCAGTTCCGTCTGGAAGAAGAGGGTTGTCCGAGGAAAAGCTCCCGTCACGTCCCCATAAGCCTGAAACGGGACGGCCGCGCCCTTCCGGTCCAAGAGGACGGCGTCGAAATTCTGTTCCCTGGGAATACGGAAGACGCGGACGGTCAGCTTGAAGTCCTGGGCGGGGACGGCGGCGAGAGGCGTGACGAGCCCGAGCGCGACAAACCCGGCGAGTATGATTCCCGCGAACGCTTTCCTGGTGCTTCTCATGATGGCTCCTTTTCCCGGCATGGTATCGACAATCACCAGGAATACAATGCACGGACCGGAATATTCCCACCACAGGACGAGCCGGCGGACTGGCCGGGGTGAGAATATTCCAGCCGGCGCGCCGGCTTGCGCCCGGGGAGGAGCTGTGGCATAAGTGTTACGGTCCGCCGGAAACGACGCGTCCCCGGGGAATTCGAAATCCAGGAAGCCGGAATGAAGATCAAGGTGCTCGGAACCAGGGGCGAGATCAAGGAATCCGCGCCCCGCCATTCCCGGCATTCGGGCCTCCTCGTCGACGGGCGACTGCTCTTCGATCTCGGCGAAAGAGAATTCCTGGATTCGAAGCCGTGGGGCGTTTTCATCACGCATCTCCATCCCGACCACGCCTTTTTCGTCAGGAGGCCTGGGAAGCTCGGCGTCCCGGCATACGCGCCGGAGACGCGCGCCTCCGCGCCCGAGGTCGAGCTCTTCCCCGGGGAAATGTCCTTTCGCGGATACGCGATCCGCGCCATCCCCACCCACCACAGCCTCAAGGTGAAATCCACGGCCTACCTCGTGGAGAAAGGGCGCCGGCGGCTTCTATACACGGGCGATCTGTTCTGGATCAACAAGGAGTATCATCCGCTCCTCGGGAGAATCGACCTCGTCGTGACCGAGGCGAGCTTCCTCCGCGAGGGCGGCATGATCCGGCGCGACCGGACGAGCGGGATAGCCTTCGGGCACGCCGGCGTTCCGAACCTGATCGAGCTCTTTTCGAAGTTCACCAAGAATATTCTCTTCACGCATTTTGGGGCCTGGTTTTATGAAGATGCCCGGAAATCTCGGCGGATGCTGGCCGCGCTTGGAAAGAAAAAGGGTGTCGCCGTTCGGGCCGGTTATGACGGCTTCGAGCTGGATCTTGATGATCTGTAATGCACGGGCGAGGCTCTATCGGGCGGGCCGCGCCGGGGTTTCCGCTACGCGGCCTCTGACGTATTCGTCCCACAAGTCCTGGCGCGCATAGAGCGATAGGACGACTTCGGGCCGCAGCCCGTAAAACGCCGATTGGTAGTCCCCGTCGAGGGTCCGGCCCGCCTCTTCGCTGAAAGCTGCCGCGACGATGACGACGGGCGCGTCGCGAAGGTCCCCAGCCTGCGCGATATCCGTCCAGTAGCCGACGCGCGTGAACCGGCGCAGGTACCAGGGCAGAGGCCAGGTTTCGTCCGGCGGGGCCACGACCTTGATCAACATTCTTTCGTGCTCGGGGTGCGCGGCCGCGATCCCTTCGACGGCCCCGACCAGTTTCAGGAAATCCGGGCTCGTCTGGGCGTAAACGTAAGGATTTGTAGGGTTCGCGTAGTCCGTGAAATTGGCCCTGGACTCCTGGCGCACGAGGTTGAGGAGGCCGGGCAGCATGACGGCCAGGATGAGGACCTTGACGACCAGAAATCGACTCGTCCTCCAGAGCATGCCGGCGCCGTTCCCGGCTAGAACCACGAGGCCGAAGTAAAAGGGCAGCACATTCCACGGCGTTTTGTAGGGGATGAGGGCGTAGGCGGCCCCGGACAGGATCGTGAAAAAGAAGAGAAACCGGATCAAACGCGGATGGCCGTCCTTGCCGGGCTCCGAGCCGAAGGCGAAGATGCTCCCGGCGATGGCCAGGGCCACGACGAACGCCTCGCTCCAAACCGGGCCGTGTCCAAAGCGCACGTAGACCAGAGTTCGGATGTAGTACCACCAGGGCTGAGTATGGATGCCGGGCTCACCGGCGCGGTGGATGTACGTGCCGAAGGCGCGGACGGAATCCGCCAGGCCATTCGGGTTCTTCAGGAACGACGTGAAGAGGAGCCAGGCGGGGACAAACGCTGCGGCCAGGAAGATGACCAGGTGGAGGAGGACGGCCGTCCGGCTCAAGGGGCGAGCGCTCCCCGTTTTCGGCCGGAGGAGCCGGTCGATCACGGCCGCCGCCCCGAGGGCGCCGAAGAGGATGACGGACGTCTCCTTCGTCGCATACATCATTCCCGCCGCGAAACCCGCCGCCGCGGCCCACCAGCCGGACCGTGTCTGGAGGTATTTCCAGCCCGCGGCGATGAGTCCGGCCAGGAAAAAGACGAGCAGGATCTCCTGGATGTAAAACCGGCTGTAGTAGGTCAGGACCGGCGATACGGCCGCCAGGAAGGCCGCGGAAACCCTGGCCTCCGCGGACAGGCCCCCGGCGAAGAGCAGGAGAAGGAGGAGAAGCCCCGTCCCGAAGAGGGCCGGGACGAGCCGCAGCATCGTTTCGTTCGTCGCGGCCAGGGATCGCCCGGCCAGGACACGGGCGACGGGAAGAGTCAGGTAGTAGAGGCTCGGGCCGTGGTGGTCGTTCGGGTCATACCGGTATTCCCCCCGCTCGAGAAGGTCGCCGAATTTGAGGGCCTGGTTGGCCTCGTCGTGATGCATGGGCCGGAGATCCAGGCGGACGGTGCGGACGAGCAGCGCGCCGAGGACGGCGCACACAAAGAGCCCGCGATAGGCCTTCTTGGTCATTTGGCGGGAAGACCGTAGACCTCAACCTCCACGTAGTGGTTCATATCGTTCGAAGTGTTGCCCGCGCTGTAGAGCCGGACGTAGCGGGCCTTGATACCCTTGGCGTCGACGAGCTTGCCCTCGTAGGTTTCGATGTATTCCTTGTCCTTGCCGATGCCGAGGCCCGATGTATTGTCATGGTCGTTGTTATAGAGCGTCGTGACCCCGGCGATGAAATCCTTGTCGTCTGATACCTGGACGACCACATCACGGTAAACCCGGGCCTGGCTGTGATAGTGCCAGACGACGATCGCCGCGAGGGGGCTGGACTTGCCGATGTCCACCTGGGCCCACTGGAGGCCCGGTCCGAGCTCGACGTAATAGCCGTCCTCCCCGGATTTCTTGCCGTCCGTGACGAACGAAAGCTCACCGATGACCGGCTCTTTGTCGCTCGCTGTGACGGGCTTTCCGGCCGAGAGAAGCACGGTGCCCGCAGGCACGAGGAAGGGGCCCCGGGGCTTCCCGGTGATGGGCTCAAGGTTCGCGGTGCGGATATTCTTAGGCGTTCCCACGAACATGGGCTTGGGCAGCTGGATCTTCAAGATCTCCTTATCCTGGTCCTGGGCGCCCGTCCCGGCCGCCGGAAGCAGCATGGCTAGGCCGACGAGGGCGATGGAGATCGAACAAAGCGCTCTTTTCATCAATGTCTCCTTGTCTCTAGGGCTGGGCGATGGCGTTCGCGTTGAATATTCTACACTTTTTCCCCGGGATTATCACGAGGGCCCAAACCTCGGGATGGCTCCGGCAGGAGCGCCGGACCTCTTCCGTCCCCATCACCATGAACGCCGTGGAGAGGGCGTCGGAAACCGCGGCCGAAGGATGGGCCGCCCAAGCCGCCGGATGGCCGCGCGCCGGCCGGCCGGTGCGCGGGTCGATGATATGATCGCCCTTGACCTCGGTGCCGGAGCCGCTCAGCGCCCGGTCGATGAGCCGGACCTCCCCGGGCGCCCCTGGGCACGCCCATGATGAGGCGGCCCCGACCGGCCAGCCCGTATGCCCGGACCCGGGCCCGGGCCCGATGCCCACGGCCGTGCTCGTGCCGCTGTGGACAAGGGCGTTAAGGATGCTCCAGTCCTTGAGCACTTCGACCGCCCGATCCAGGGCGTAGCCCTTGCCCACGGCCCCGAGGTCGAGGTCGAGGGGCGGGGCTTTTTTCCCGCCTCGCCCCCCGTGCCGCTCGATCTCGAATCCCCCGGAAACCATTCTGAGGCCCACGAGGCTGAGGAGATTCGGCGGGCCGTCGCCGCTAAGAGGCGGGGCTGCCCGCGTCTGAACGGCTCTGGTGAGTGGCGGGACTGCCCCGCCAAGAGGCGAGACTGCCGGCAGCCGAACGGAACTGGTGAGAGGCGGGACTGCCCCGCTATGAAGCGGTGCTGCCCGCAACCGAACGGATCTGGCGAGAGGCGGGGCTGCCCCGTCAGGAGACGGGACTGCCGGCATCAGGACAGATCCGGTGAGAGGCCGGACTGCCCCATAATTGATGTCAAAGGCGCCCATGGTTTCGGCCTGGATGCGGGCGGCGACGGCCAGACACTCGACGGTCTCGATGCCCACTCTCATCGTCTCGCCCGGACGCAGGCGGTTCACCCGGCTGATCTCGCTCGAGGGATCGAACCGGTTGAAAAGCCGTTCGACCCGGTCGACTTCGTCGAAGGCGGCGCGGGCGGCTTGGCGCGCGTACTCCTTGGACTTGCCGGCGATAAACACCTCGAAAACGGTTGTCATCGCTTCGTGCACGAACTTATGAACGGTGAGATCGCGTCGCCGCGTCATACCCGCAGTATGTCGAAATTCGTGTTTTTTATCAATTATCAAGACTGGCTATTCCAGGAGATTATTGCCGCGCTGTGTCCATCGGCAGCATTCCCCTGGAGTAACGTAATTATTGAATAACGATAAATATTTCTTGACAAACGATAGTCTGCGTTTTATATTGATTATCGATAAATGATAATCAAGGAGGGGAAAATGAATGAAGACAAATCGTTAAGCCACCGCTCATCGGTCCGGGTTTTCAGGGTTCTTCTGACCGTAGTGGGACTTGTCTATGCTTTCTTCTTGATTATGTCTCTCTACAACTTTCCTCAGATCTGGGGCCCTTTATTCCATCCCAAAATCCCACGCATCCTGATAATGAATTTAAGTATGTTCATAAATAGTGTCCTGGTAGGCCTGCTATACCTAGTGACTATTTATCAGCTTTTTCGTCTTCTGGGGCTTATCGCGAAGGGCGACCCGTTCAACCAGGAGAGCCCCAAGCGAATCCGGAAAATCGCCTATTACACATTCTGGATAGCCGCAATAAACGCGGTTGGGGAATCAGTCAGGCACATATCATCGCAGGGGTTTTCCGCTCCATATCTCTGGCTTAGTATGACAAGTTTCCTCTTACGCGCGGCGCAAACGGTCTTATTAGGGATAGGCATCCTCATTATTGCCTTTGTCCTTGAAGTGGGCGTCAAGCTCCAGCAAGACCAGAACTTGACCGTCTGAGGTTTAATGATGCCAATTGAAGTCATTCTCGACCTGATGATGGCTAAGCGGAAGATGTCGCTCACCGAGCTTTCGGAGAAGGTGGGCATCACCATGGCCAATCTCTCGATCCTCAAGCAGGGCCACGCTAGGGCGGTTAGGTTCTCGACGCTGGAGAAGATTTGCGAGGTCCTAGAGTGCCAGCCGGGGGATCTGCTGAGTTTCAAAAAAGCGGAACAGTTACACGCCTCGGCGGAGTGATGACCTTTTTGCAGTAAGCCGTCCCCCGGCTCACGATTTTCGCGTGAAGCGGAAAACGCACTTCAGGCACTCGGGGTCTTCGTACTTGATCTCAAGCGACCAGCCAGCCGCCGCGGCCCGGTCCTGCCAGATGGTCTCGAAGATCTGCCGGAATTCAGCGAACGGAATCCACTGCCTTAAATGAGTCGCTCTCTTATAGAGAAAGAAATAGTGCGTCTGCATGCTGACAACGGCTTCGAGATCCGTGAGCTTTTCCAGGACGACGAGATTCTCCCTCAGGCGGCTTTCATTCCAGCACAAGTAAAGGATGAAAGCCCTGGCCGGCGCGACGAACGGCACCCAACTTTTGGCCCCGACAAAATAGCCCGGGCCTGATTTCAGGAGATCGAGGGCGAACGGCTTCCCGTTTTTCTTGGCGATGCGGAGATACGTCTGCACGAGCTCCGACCAATAAATCTCCTCCCTCTGCCACGCCTTCGTTTCGGCGTCGACGTCCGGAAAGTCCGACGTCGGCGGCTTCGGCGTCTTGTCCAGACGGATGAAAATGCCCTCCATATGGCCGTAATACCAACGATGGCCTTCCTTGATAAACGAAAGGCAACGGTCGGTCGTCGTCCCCGGCCCGATGCGAAGTTTAACGATGAAGTGCACGAGATTGTCGACCGGGAACACGTCGGGATTCTCCCAATCCGCCCAGGAAGAGTTCGCGTCACTAGCGAGCTTGAGTTGCCTCAGGTGCTCCAGGAGGGTTTCTTTGGGGACGCCGTAGAGCGGGCGGACCTGCTCGGCCGTCAATGTTCCGCTTTTCAGCGCGGCCACAAACTCTTTCCAGATCGTCAGGTTATCCTGGGCATACACGCATAGGGACCCTGGGATCGCCAGCAAACAGAAGAGAGATAACAAAATCCTTGATTTGACCATGCCCCCCCCATTCGTTCGGGACCGAGCTAGTTATATTTCAGGCTTCGGCCTGCGGACTGAAGAGCTCTAGGTCGGCGAAAACGACGGCCGCGACGAGCGAAACGAGCGCGCTCCAGCGGTGCCACCCGAAGAGAATGATCTGGCCCTTGTATGGGAACCACGGCAGCATCGGCAGGAGGGCCGAGGCGGCGAGCGAGAAGCCGGCCACGATGAACAGCCAAAAGAAACCCTTGGCCCAGTCCTGAGCTCCCCACGGGATCTTGAACCTCCTGACGGCGTCCAGGTCTCCGGGAAGGGTGAGCGGTCCGGGGTTGAACGTGAATCGCCGCGCCCGCAGGAAGGCGATCAGAGTCAGGCAGACCGCGAAAAGCGCCCCGGCCACGACATGGAGCACCAGCGGAAATCCGTAGAGCCCCCGCCTGATGAATATCGCGAAGAAAAACCCGCTGGCCGCGAGGTAGAGGAAGCTTCCGTAGAGAGCGATGAGCAGCCATTTCTCGAAAAGCGGCAGTCGCCACATCCGGAAACTTCTGATCCAGGCCGTCCAGCCCGCGGGTTCCGGCTTGGACAGGATTTCCGGGGTTCTCTGGCCCAGCCACCGGGTGAAGTCGCGGATGATCGCGGCATAGAGAATATTGCCCTCCGCCGAGGGGTGCTGGATTCTGAATCGGCGGTAGGCCAGCCCGAGCCCTGTGACCAGGAGAGCGAGGATCGTGATGATGGCGAACATGGTCATGACCTCTTTTCGATGAGCCCGGCCAGTTTCCCGGCGATGACGATGAAAAAGACGACCAGCACGGCGCCGGTCGCGAGGATCGTCAGGGCCAGGACGATCTTGAAGAAGGGCCTCACGGCGAACGTCAGGCCGAAGACCCGGTGGAAAAGCCCCCCGACGCCCATGAAGGCCGTGGCGGACTTTGAGGCCACGTTTTTCGTCAGCAGCGGGCCCGTGCCCTTGGCCGTCTTGAAGAAGAACCTGGAATCGGCGGTGTGGCAGTCCGTGCAGCCGTTCCAGCCCAGGGATTGCTGGGCCGGGCGGACGTTGTGGGCGAGAGGCCAGGTCACCGGCGCCGCGGCCGCATCCGAGGCCACGGAGGTAAGCGTCCCGTCTTTGCTCAGGCGGAAGTCCCGGCCTCCGGAAATATAAAGGAATTTGGGAGCCGCGCCTTTCGCGGCCTCCGGAGTGCCCGCGTCCTTCTCGGCCAGGGCCTTGAGGACGAGCCCGACCTGCTCCTCGGTCAGCGTTTGCTCGGTCCCGGCCTTGGCCGCCACCGTCCGGATATCGTATTCCGCGGCCAGCGGCTCGAATTTATTGCCCTTGAGCCAGCCCGGTCCGGATGCGGCCATCTCCGCCGGGACCTCGGCCGACGCGAGATTTCCGTCCGTGATCTGATAAAGCGTCTTTTTCACAATGACGACCGGTTTCCCGGGCGCTCCGGCGGCCGTGCCGAGGCTTTCGAGGATGGTTTGGATTTTCGGTTCGATGGCCGGGTCCTTGTCTGGAGCGGCCGGGTCGAAATCGGGCACGAGGGGCGTTACGGTCCCGTCTTTTTTCGTGCCCCAGACGGGATGCGCCTCCGTCTTGCTGGCGGCCTTTTCCGCCGCGACCACGGGAGATGCGTCGAGCCCGCCATCGACGTTGACCTCGAATGTCCAGCCGCCCGTGGCCAGGGCGGGGACCTCGTTCTCCCCGGAGACCGGGGCCAGGGCCGTCAGGACCGCGGCGATCCTGTCCTCGCACTTGAGGATGTCGCCCGCCGCCGCCTCCACGACGTCGGGCTGAAGGGGAACGATCTCTTTCCCCTCGGTCCGCGCCCAGAAAGCCGGCCAGACGAGCCGCCTCGGTTCAATCTTCCCCCGCCCGTTCTTCATGTAGACGGGCTCGGTGATCGCCGGCTGGTCCGTCGACCACTGGGCCACGCCGTAGACCCCGAGCCGGTTGGCCCGCGAGGTCCGGACACGAGCCCAATTCCCGCCGGGAAGCGGCCCCGAATGACAGACCGTGCAGCTGAGCGTCTTGAAATGGACGAGGGGAATTCCCTTGTGCTTGGGATAAGGCGCGCCCAGCCGCCCGGGCACGACGAGTTTCTCGCCGGTCGGATTCTCGCCCATGTGGCAGCCCCGGCAGGTGAAGGAATCGGCCGTCCGGTTCCCCGTGTCCTGGGATTCCCCTTCGTAACCCCTGTAGATGCCGTGCCCCAGGTCGTTCCGGTGGCATTCGGCGCACTTGATGCCCTTAGCCGAATGGACGTCCGCCGCGGCCGCGGCCCGCGTCTCCTTCACCGGCGAAACCGAATGGCAGGCCAGGCAGTTCTTGTCGTCCGGGGGATAGGCGATGTCGAAGAAGTAGCGGTGCTTGCCGTCGAAATCGACCGTCCTGTACTTGACCGACGGCGCGACGGCCCACTCGTGGTCGTCGAGGTTGGGTCCGTCATAGATGTCCCAGGTTTCCTTGAGGCGCGAGGCCATCCCTCCGACTTCTCCGATCCCGCCCGCGGCCGTCGCCGCCCAGCGCATGTTCTCGCGGAGGATTTGTTTCGCCCATTCGCTGTGGTCCTGGCGTCCGGACTTGTTGTGGCAGGCGAGGCAGTTGACCTCCACCTTGCCGGAGACGTCCCAGCGCGCGTCCATGCCCGGGAAGAGGTCCTGATCTCCCGGCTCGGCCGGTCCGCCGCCCGGCATGTGCCGGCCGAAGAGCAGCGTGAAATCCCAGGGGTTGAGCCGCAGGACCTTCGGGTCCCATGCGCCGGGCCATTTTCTGTAGGACAGGGGCAGGATCGTTCCCGTCTTGGCATCGAGCCAGATCCATGGTTCGCCGGGCCGGCCGCTTTTCTCCGACTTCATAGCGTCGAAGTGCCAGCCGCCCTGGACCGTCTTGTAGTCGTGGCACGGGCCACATGTATAGCGCGCCGAATATGGCATCGGGTCCGTGTCGGTCGGGACGATGAGCTGGTTGTTTTCGTCGCGGAGCGGGATGAAATGGGCCGGGGTCGTTCGGTTCCCGTCCCACGGTTTGAGTTTCTGGTCCCCGGGGCCGCCGAATGCGCGGGAGGAAACCGCGGAGAAGAAGCACAGAACCAGGATGCCGAGCGCCGGCCGGGCGATTCGTCCGAAGGCCTTCATGCTCTGAACTGCTCCGGCCGGAATTCCGTGATTTTGCGCGCCTTGACGGCCTCGTTGGCCTTGAGGACGGCCACGCACGATTCGTAGGCCAGGTCCGCCGGGCAGGACAGGGGCGTGCCCAGCCGGATGGCGTCGAAGAAATTCTCGAGATGGGGCTGGTGGGCCGGCTTGGCCAGCTCCACGGGCAGCGGCCAGCGGCCCGCCTCGGCCGTGACCCTGACGTCCACGAAGATGTTCTTGGAGGCGCTCTTCTGAATTGGCGTTGTCTCCGACTGAAGGAGCCCGGCCTTGGCCAGGGAATCCCACTCCGGCGCCGTGGGTTCGCGGAGGGCCCAGTTTCCCTTGGTCGGAATCTCGGAGAGGACGAGCGAACCGTTCTCGCCCATGAATGTTTCGTAGAAGCCGCCGTGCTGGGTCGTCGTCTGGACCTGGTAGAAGGCCCGGGACGCGCCGGCCGGAGTGTCGAACTCGTAGATGGCCATGACGTTGTCGTACCATTCCCAATTCTTGTAGTAGTCCGTCCCGCCGCAGGCCACGACCGACTTGGGGTTCGTGCCGAAAACCCAGCCGAAGAGGTCGATTTGGTGCGAGCCGAGGTCGATCATCGGCCCGCCGCCGAATTTCTTGTAGAGCCGCCAGTTCCTGAACTCGGTCATGGAGCTGTAGCCGTACTTTTCGAGGGTGGCCTGGTCGATCACGTATTTCTCGGGCCAGCCGAGGAGGTCGCTCTTGGCCCGGTTCCACTGGGCGTAGGCGGCCGTCACCCGTCCGAGGAGGTTTTTCTCGCGGATCAGGCGGTTGATGGCGTGGATGTAGCGCGGATTGGACCGGCGCTGGTGGCCGATCTGGAGGAGCTTTTTCGTCTCCCGGGCGGCCCGCACCATGGACTGCGCCTTCTCCAGCGAGTTGGACATCTCCTTCTCGCAGTAGACGTGGAGCCCGGCCCGCAGGCAGGCGTCGGCGTGCTCGGCGTGGACCCAGTCGGGGGTCGCCACGACCGCGGCCTGAAGGTCTTTCTCCTTGGCCAGGAGGTCGCGGTAGTCCTCGTAGACTTTGACGATGTGCCCGTATTTCTTGAGGTAATTGGCCGTGTAAGTCTGGCTGTAGGACCAGATGTCGCAGATGGCCGCGATGCGGATGGACGGGATGCGGAGGATGGACTCGATGAGGACCCGGCCCTGGGCGCCGCAGCCGATGACGGCGACGCGCAATTCATCGGGGTTTTTCGCGGTCGAGGGTTTGGCGGTTTGCGGCGCCGCCGCCTGGCCGAGGACCTTGCCGGCGAAGGCCAGGCTCAGACCCGCCGTGGCAGAAGTCCTGAGGAAATTCCGGCGGCTGAGGCCTTCGTCCGCCGTCGTCTTTGTCCCGGTTTTTGTGGTCATGGCGAAGCTCCTGGCTCCGTTGAGCCGGGAGAATCATACTATAAAAGGGCGTCGGAGAAAAAGATGGTTTTGGATTTCGTCGATTGATCTATCCAGGCTTAATCCCGCCCAATTTTATCAACAGCCTGCCAGAACGCCCGCGCCTCCGGGCTGTCCGCGTCCAAGGGTCGGTAGACATTCAGGATCACGCTGACGTTCCAATGCCAAGAGTCGTGAACGCTCGAGTCGTTGGTTTTCCCCCTGAATTCCAGGAGCGTGAAATCCCGGAGCTCATATTCCGTCCGGAGTCCGTATTCGCAATCGCAGTCATAGCGCGGCCCCCAGTGATTGATCAACCGCCCCTCATGGTCGAAGTGCCAGAACTCATGCCCGCTGCTCTCCAAGGAATGAATGATCTCGCGGCTCTTCAGCAGATACGAGTCCTTTCCCTGAACGAGAGGTCCGATGAAGAGTTCGCCGGCCTCATTCGGAACTGGGCTTTTGGCCATTTTATGCATATTTGAGCTTCACTCCCGTGATTTGCCACGGCGGATTGAGAATCCGCATAATGGCACGACTATATCGCCGGCCTCGAGCGGGTGTCAATCCTCTTCGCGGGATTCCCACGGGCACGAGTCCGTGGAGGAATAGCGGATCCCCGCTTCGAGGACAGGCGCTCCAACGCCTGCGAAAGTGGATCCCACGGACGTAAGTCCGTGTGGCTTCAGGAACACGCGAGCCGCACTGTTCTTGATTCGGTTCGGAGCTTGTCATATGATACGCGGAGGTCACACCGTGGAGAAGCTCCGGGCTAGGCTTCGAGCAAGCGCCCTGGTCGCGTTCGGCGTTGTCTTTCTTCCCCTCTTCCAGCACGCCGCCGAACTCTCGAAGATGACCGTCGGCGCCCGGGTTCTCTCCGTCGCCCCAGACCAATCCACCGCGGTCATTGACCGCGGCAAGGGCGAGAACGTCATCCCCGGCAGCGCCTGCGTCATCCGTCCGAATAGAGGAAAAGACGAAGCGGACATCGAGTGGGACATCTGCTTCGCCAAGGGCGTCGTCCAATCGGTGGCGGACGGAAGCTCCGTCGTCAAGCTCACGGACATCTACGAGAAGATCCAGCCCAGAGACTACTGCGCGGTCTACGCGAACGTTCCCGCCGCCGTCGCGGAGTCCGATCTCGGCCGGATCGGGCTCTACGACTTCGTCTTCCTCGACCTCGCCCGCAAGGCGCCCCTATTCACCTTCGCGGACTTGATCCGGGACCTCTCGCCGAAGGCGGCCGGGGACATTCTCGATAAACTGCTCCGGGAGATCCACGCCGCTCCTCCGACCGCGATCGACGAGAGGTTCCGGAAAGACAAGATCAAGGGCGGCTTGTTCAACGGCATGACCTTTCAGGAGGTCTTCCGGGCGACAACCAGACAGCACGTCGAAAAGTTCATCGAGCACGCGGCCTGGTATCCGGGACGGTACGTCAATTACGACTGGATTCTCATCGACAGCTATGCCAATTGGGCGTATACGGGAACTCCCTCCGGAGAGCGCGAGAAGAAAGACCGCCAGGCCGAGCCCGCCGTCATGAAGGGGGAGGCTCTGCTCAAGGAGGCCAGGTTCCAGGAAGCGCTGGCCGAGTACAACACGGCCGTCGTCATCGACCCTGAGAACGAAGCCGCGAAAAAGAAGATCGAAACCATAAACCGCATCCTCGGACATCTGAAGATTCTCGAGGCGGACGATAAAGACGTCACAACGCGCCACGCCCTCGCCCTGGAGTACTTTGAACTCCGGCTGCATTCGAGAGCGCTCGAACAATGCCTGAAAGCCCGGGAGCTCGGGGACGATTCCGCCGAGCTCGTCCGCTATATCGGCTACAGCTACGCCGCCCTCGGGCAATACGCGGAAGCCCGCGGCACGCTCGAGCCCCTGGCCGTCCGCTTCCCCCAGGACGCGGAAGTCAAAAAGTGGATCGATTTTATCCGGCAGAACGAGATTGTAGCCAAGCAGGGGCCGAACGTGCCGGCGTTCCTGAGCATCGGCGACATCAAGTACGGTGAAGGAAACTACGACAGCGCCATCGCCGAGTACAACAAGGCCCTGGAAATCGCCCCCAAGGACCGCGACATCTGGAACCGCATCGCGAAAGCGGCCCTCCGCCGGCGGGCCCGCCAGCAGGAGCTGTGGGCCGCGGACTATTGGCAGAAAGGCCAGTTTGGCGAAGCCCGGGCGTGCTGGAAAACGGCCCTCGACCTCTGCCGGATGATTCCGGACGCCGCGAGCGAGAAAGCGATCCGCCGCGAGATGGGGTCGTCGATGTACGATTCGGCATTTTATGACGAGGCCATCGAGACCTATAAGCTGATTCTCGCGGACGACGCCAAGGACGCGGAGAGCTGTTTCGACATCGCCCGTTGTTACATGGAGAAAAAGGACTATCCGGAGGCCATCCGCTGGGCGGAGAACGGCGTCGCCTTTGACCCGGCCAACGCCTGGGGGTACGACATCCTCGGCGCGGTCTATTTCGAGATTCACGATTTTGACCGGGCCATCACCCAATACGAAAAAGCCGCCGGCATCACGCCCTCCTATACCGACGCGATTTATAACCTCGGAAATTGCCATGCCCTTAAAGGGGATTACGAAACCGCCAAAACGTTCTTCCGCCGCACCCTGGAGATCGATACCGACTACACGGCCGCCCGGAACAGGCTCGTGGACATTGAGAGTCTCCTCGAGGCCCAGAACGAGCTCCAGGCGGCGCCAAACGGCAACCCGGCCCGCTTCCGGATGGCCGCCTCGCTTTTCAGCCTCGGCGATTACGACCGGGCGATCGCACGTCTACAGGACGCCCTCAAGACGCCTCAAGACGCCGCCCGGGCCCGGGAAGAACTCGGCCATTGCCTGATACGTTTGGGAAAATATGAGGAGGGCAAGGCTTCCCTCGAGGAAGCTTACCGTCTCGACCCGAAGCCTGACAACAGGGCCTGGATCCTCTACAGCGAGGCCCGGCTCCTTTTCGCGAAAAACCCCTTGGACCCGGCCGCGACCCTCAAACTTGGCGAGGATTCCCTCTATTGGGAATCCTATGATGCCGCGCTGGCCAGTTTCGCCCAGGCCCAGAGTCTGGGGGCGGACGCGGACGCGGTCTTCATAAAAATGGAGTTGGCCCGGAAGGGCAAGGAAGCCAGGAAACAGCTCGACTTTTCCGCCGACTTTTACAACAGGACCCAGTACGAGAAGGCGGTTGAATGCGGTGAGCGCGCCCTTGCCCTGTACCGGGAGGTGGGCGCCCGGCGCGGCGAGGTCAACGCCCTTCTCCGGATCGGCTGGAGCCGGGCCGCGATGTTCAAGCATGACGACGCGCTCCGCTCCTACAATCAGGCCGGGGAGGTCGCGGAGATCCTCAAAGACGATAAGGTGAAAGCCCAGTATCTCAGCAGTGTCGGGGCGTACTATTCAGCCATCGGCGAGTATGACAAGTCCCTCGCGTGCTATAAGGGCGCCGGGGAGCTGTGGCATAAAACCAACGCCCTCCTGGACGAGGCGTGGTCCTCCCTGCCTTCGATCGGCTGGCTCAAGTTCCGGCTCGGAGAATTCGGCGCCGAGCTCGAATGTTACGAACAGGCGCTCACGATCCACCGGAAGATGGTTTATCCGCAGGGGGAATCGTCCATCCTCATCAGTTTCGCCGGGGCCTACGAACGGCGCGGGGATTTCATGAAAGCCATCGAGTCCTTCGAGAAAGCGCTCGCGGTGTCCTTGAAGTACAATCTGAAGCTAACGGTCATTCGCGCCTATTCCGGGCTGGGGTCGAATTACGCGTCGCTCGGAGACGTCGAGAACGCCCGCAAATACCTGCAGAGCTACCTCGACGCGGCGATCGCCCAGGGGGACAAGTCCGAACGGGCCAACGCCCTGAACTCTCTTGGACTTCTCTACACCGAAAAGATCAAGGATTACGAGAAGGCCCGGGCCTGTTTTCAGGAGACGCTTGCCCTGTCGCGCCTCATCGGCTACCGGCTCATGGAGGGCGTGGCGATGGCGAACGTCGCCGTCGTCTACTCCCGGCAGGGGAATTTCCGGGAATCCCTGGTCCGTCAGGCGGAGGCCATGGCCATTATCGCCACGTTCAAGGATAAGTACATGGAGATGCAGGGCCTCCACGAAGAAGGAGAGGCCCATTTCGGGCTCCAGGAATATGACCTGGCCTTGCGATGCCAGCTCAAGGCCCGGGATATCGCCGACTTCTTCGGGGCCCGGTCCGAGCAATGGATCTTCGAGCTGGCCGCGGGCAAGAGCTACGAGGCCAAGGGGGATGTCCCGAAGGCCGTCGAATATTATTCAAAGGCCGCCGAGACGCTGAAAGGGATCAAGAACCGGATCGTCAACGAGAAGTTCCTCAAGGATTTCGCGGAACAGGACCAGCAGACGGAGGTCTATAAACGGCTCATCGGGCTGCTCATGAAATCCGGCCGGACGGAAGAGGCCTTCCGCGCCATCGAAGAGAGCAAGTCCAAAATCGTCAAGGATGCGTTTGGCGACGTCAAGCCGGCCGCCGCGGACGCCGAGCTGAAGCAGACGCTCTCCGGCGTCGACAAGATGGAGCAGAAAAAGGAAGCGCTCGAGAAGGAGCTCCAGGAAGAGAAGAAGAAGCCGGCCGAGGCCCGTGACGCCAAGAAGGTGGAGATCCTGACCAAAACGCTGGCCACAACGGAGGGCGAGTTCAACCAGTGGATGATGAAGCTCAAGTTCCAGAACCGGAAAATGTACGACGCCCTGTCCATCAAGCCGGCGGAACTTGGGGATGTCCAGCGCCAGATCCCGGCCGGGGCGGTGTTCCTGGAGTACTTCATCTCTCCCGACGAGATCTACGTTTTCTGCATCGGGAAGGAGTTCTTCCTGGCCCGCTCGACAGTCATCGCGGAACCCGACCTCAACACTCTGGTCAACCGTTTCCTCCGCCTTTGCCAGGAGCCCCCGTCCGGCGGGACCGAGAGGCTCATGCCCTTGGCCAAGCAGCTTTATCAGGTCCTGATCGGGCCTGTCGACGATATCATCGAGAAATACGAGACCGTCGTGGTCGTCCCGTTCGGCGTCCTCTACTACCTGCCGTTCCACGCCCTGGTGAAAGAGACGGCGGGCAAGCCCGAATACCTGATCGAGCGGAAGAGGATTTGCTACACGACCTCGGCCACGTTCGCCGACATCCTCAAAAATGAGTCCCGGGGCAACAAGACCTTTATGGCCTTCGGGAATCCCGACGGCAGCCTTCCAGCCGCGACCGAAGAGATGCGGACCCTCGAGGAGAAGATATTCAAGGGCAACGGCAAGATCTTCTCGGCGCAGGATGCCACGAAGGACGCGTTCCTCAAGCAGGCCAAGGACGTCAACATCCTCCACCTGGCGACCCACGGCGTCCTTGAGTCCAACCCGCTCGACTCCTATCTTCTCTTCGCCGGCGCGTCGAAGGAAGCCCAGGAACTCACGCTCCTCGAGGTCGCCGGCTATACGGCGCTCAGGGAAAAGAATTCCCTGGTCTTCCTGTCCGCCTGCCAGACGGCCAAGGAGGCCACGAAGTCGGGGAGCGGCTCCGAGCTCATCACCCTGGCCGAGGCCTTCGCCATGGCCGGCGCGCCGACTCTGATCGCCACCCTATGGGAGGTTGAAGACAATTCGACGCGGCTTTTCGCCCTCACGTTCTACGACGAGCTCATGAATAAGAAAAAGGACAAGCTGGATGCCTTGAGGGCGGGCCAGATCGCCCTCATCCGGTCCGCGGAGTATTCCCACCCGTTCTACTGGGCGTCTTTCATGATGATCGGCAGCTGGCGCTGACCGGCGGCCCTGAAATCGGAGGATGGGGAGCGGCGGAGGCCGGCCGGATCCTCAGGCCTTGAAAAGAATCCAGGAGGCCACTTTGCCGTCCCGGAGAATGAATGTGATGCCCTGCCCGGCGTAAACCCAGGCTTCTCCCTCGGTCGAAGGCAGGATCGATTGCGGTTTCCCGTACCTCGCGATGAGGTCGTTTGCCGCGGCTCCGAGCGGAGTGCTTTTCGCGGTCTGGCCTTTAAAAGGAGACGAAGCGGCCAGGCGGACGATTTCGTCGTTCCGGACGATGACCGTCACGCCGTTCGCGTAGACGCTCAGAAGGACGGGGTTTTCCCCGCCGAGGAAGCTCTTCCTTCTCGCGGGCGCGCCCCAGTCCGCCGGGATCGCGTCCGGATAATCCCCCACGGCCAGGCCGGAGATTTTTTCCGGATCCGTCGCCGGCTTGGCGTCCGTGGCCTTGGGAACCTGTCCGGGCGATAGGTACCCGAGGATCCGCTCGCTCCAGACGCTGTCCGGGTCGGCTCGGAGATATGCCTCCCACTGCTTTTTCGCCTCGGCTTTGTCGTTGTCCAGCCAGGCGATCATCCCCAGATCATAGAGCGGGGCGTCATAGCCCGGCGAGATTTTCAGGGCCGCCTGAAGTTTCTCCCGGGCCTTCTGCGGATTCTCCGCGCGATAAAACGCGACGCCCAGATTATTGAGAACGAGCACGGAATCGGGGGCGTTTTGAAGGGCTTTTTGGAGGACGGCCACGGCTTCGTAGGCGTTGTCCTGGAGGAGGAGGGCGCAGCCGAGGTTGTTGGCCGACGGCCAGTAGGAGGGGTCCTGGCCGAGCGCCGTCCGGTAATATTCGACGGCCTTTCCGATATGCTCCTTGAACCGGGCTTCCCAATCGGGCGCCGGAGCGCCCCTCAGGGTGATCTTTCGGGCCCGGGTTTCGGTCTCGACCGCGAGGGCCAGCGGGAACGGGAAATCCTTGTCCAAGCCCTTCCATTCCCGGAAGCACTTCTGGGCGATGCGGTGGTGGCTGGCTGCGAGATTATGGTAAACCTCACGGCTGGGATAATACTGGAGAAATTCCGAAAAGAGAGCGGCGGCCTTTTCGAAGTCCCCGGTCTGATAGAAGAGCAGGCCGAGGTCGAACAGGTCCACCTCTTCGAGGACCTGCACGAGCCGCGCCTTGACCGCCGCAGCGCGGGCATCCGGCGAGGGATGCTCGGGGTCCCGCACCGCCCCCTTGATATTCCCCGGATCGAGGGCGGCGGCGAAATACCTGAAAAAATTGACCTTGTCGTCCTGGAAAACGATGGCCCGGGTGTCGAATCCGGCCATCGAGGCGTACACGATCCCGTATTCGTCGCACTGGAGCTCTTTGAGGAGCGGCTCCTCGGAATGGCTGGCGATTGTCTTGACCTCGTCGATGACGGCGGCGTCCCCCGGCTTGTCTTTCTGGGAAAGCTCGACGGCCGCGAAGAACTTCAGATGCCAGAAGTCGTCCTTGAGCTGATGGGCGATCTCATGAGCCAGGATGAAGGCTAGCCGGTCATCCCCATTTTCCGGTTCCTTGTAACAGATATCCAGGACCTGCCGGGAAATGACGATGCCGCCGTCGGGGAGGGCGATGGCCAGGGGAACGGCCGCGCCGGCGTTCTTGACGATGAAGAGGGTCGGAACGATGCCGGCCCGCTTTCCCGCGGCGTTGATCACGCGGGCGAAAATCTCGTAGGCTTTGGCGGCCCGGGGGTCGTCCTCGGGACGGAGCTCGTTATAGTTAGTTTTCCAAAAATCAAGCCGCGAGCGTTCGTCCTGCGCGAGAAGGCCGTGGGGCGCCAGAAGGAAAAGGAGGAGCGCCCCTAGCGCCGCCTTCCGGGTTCGCATCATGGGCGTCCTTCAGCCGGCGGGCTTGAAGGAGCCTCAGCCGAGAACGGTCTGGATCTTCTTGATGAGCTTCAAGACCTGGTCGGCGTCCCGGTCGGCGATCTCCTTCTTTGAGGAGATCGTCGAGATCTCGGCCAGCGCGTCCTGGACTCCCTTGGGAGCGTCCATCCTCTTCATCTCGGCGACGAAATAATTCAGCACCTGGGGCTGCTTGAGGAGGCTCTTGTCCTTGGCGTCCGCGGCCAGGCCCATGTCCATCAGCCAGGACCCGGCCTGGAAGAGGATGAGGCGATCCTGCCCCTTGGATTTGAGATAATCCTCGTAGACCGGCTGGAACAGGGCGAAGAAATCCAGGAGCACGGCCTGGTCGTATTTTTTTGTCGTAACGGCGTTTTCGATCTTGCTGAGGAAGCCGTAGATCGAATTCGGAACGCCCATGGCGATGAATTCTTTCTCCATGGCCTGCAGACGGTCGAGGGCCAGCTCGGATTTCCCGGCCCGGACATAGGCGATGCACTCGGAGTAGAACGAGCCGATGAGGAACGTCTTCGCTTCCAGCGACTTGGCGGCGAAACCCATGGCCTGACCGCCCTTTCCGTAGAGAGACAGATCGTTCGTCAGCGCGCCGATCCCTTTCGGGCCGCTGATGTGCGACTGGAACCGGGTCGAGTCGAACACGATCTGGGCGGCGGCCGGATCGACCTTCGGCGGGACGCGTTTTTCCTGCTGGGCAGCCATAACCAGGGCGAAGGCCAGGACGGCGACGAAGATCCCCACGACAACCCGATCCTTATGGTGAGTGGACATTCTTTCCTCCTTCAACGTCTTAAGTCAGTCACTCTAATAAACACGCGGCCGCGGGCGATCGTTGCGTCAACGATAGCTTGGCTCACGGACGCCTACCACTCGATCCTGTAGGCCGTCACGGCGAAATTGGCCGGGGTCTTGTCGTAGTTCATGACGTAGATAGCCAACTTCGAAAGATTCTCGTTGGACAGAAGCAGGACATCGACGTCGGCCTGCCGGATGTCCCCGAGGCCGATGGGCTTGCCCTGTTGAGGCTCGACCGCCATGAGGGCCAGGTCCCGTCCCGGCGATTTGACCACGAACAGAAGATCTTCGAGAGGATAAACGTCCATGGCGTAGCCCTTCGAACCGGCGGCCTTGACGGTCGCGCCGGGCACTTCGCCGTTCTGGGCGAAGACCTGCTTGGCCCTTTTGAAAATCGCTTCCACGTTGGCCGGAAACGCCTGAGTCAGGGGGGTCCAGGAGTACTTGGGGTCGAGGAGCGGCCTGGCCAGGTTGATCGGGATGGAATAATAGATGGAATAGCCCAGGATGCCCGACGCGTTGATGCCGACGACTTCGCTTCCCCTGTAAAGGGCGCCGCCGCTGTTCCCGGGCGCGATGGTGGCGGAATGCCGGATCTGGTAGCGGACGTTATTGTCGTCGACGAACACCTGGTTGATCATGCCTTCCGTGACGGCCATGTGCTGGCCGAGGGCGTTCCCGACGGCCAGGACGCGGTCCATGACATTGACCGTATCGGAATTTCCCAGCTTGACCGTGGGGAACGTCTTCTGGGCCTTGATTTTCAAAATGGCGATGTCGTTGACGGGATCGTAGGACTTGATCTGGCTGATGTCGAAGTAGGATCCGTCCTCGAAAACCGCCCGCCCGCCCAGGGCGCGGCGCGCCACGTGGTAGTTCGTGATGATCGTCCCGTCCCCGTCGACGATGAAGCCGCTTCCGGACCATTGGGCTTCCATGAGCTCGACGCCGTTGCCGTTGGCGTTGCCCTTGGCGTCCGGGCGGAGTCCGGAGGCAAAGCTGAAGCCCGCGAGCTCCAGGCTGACATTCGTTTTCTTGAGCTCTTCGTAGGTGATGGCCTGGCCCGTTCCCTGGAAGGACATGGCCGCGCCGAAGAACAGGAACACGAAGGTCATCGCCAAGAGCAACTGCCAGGATTTCATGCGCCTCATCGTTTCCTCCTTATGAATAAATGAGCAAAAAACCCGGCGGAGAATACCGCACGTTCCCGCCTGTCGGTGGGGTTGTGGAAAGCTTCATTTCCCTGCGAAAATGCCGTTCTGGCAGAGCATTGCGATTTCCAGACTTTAACGGAATGCCCCCCCTTTGTCAAGGCACGCCCGGCCGGCCGCGAGTCCTTCGTTGCTAAGCGATTATCGGCAAGGGCTGCAGCCTCCCGTGCCCATATCGGCCTTTACGGAACCTGAAAACCTCAGCCCGGATCTTGTCGAGAACGTCGCGTCCCCGCGGGCGATGGCCTCAAGATGAGCCAGCCAGAGGTCCACGCAGGCGCAGAGCACGAGCGTGCCGCTGGCCGTGAGCTCGGCCCTCCCGAAGAAATCTTCCAGCCCGCTGAGCGACCCCGTCGTGATCGGGCCCTGAGCCAGACTCATATCCGCCTCGGCCGAGGCGAGGATGACCGATGCCGCCGCGCGGGCGTTCTGGAACGTCCCGAAGTTATAGGAGGTGGTTCCCGCCGGCGATTTGAACTGGAAAAGGTAGGTCCCGGCGCCGGCGGCCACATTCACGGAAAGCACGTTGACGCCATAAGAAAAAGCGGCGTTCCCCGCCTGAAAGACGCCCGAAACCACGGTCTTGTCCGATACGCGGCTCAGCCCCGTTTTATCCGCGAAATCGCCCGGGCCCGGGAAGAGCGCCCGGATGGATAATGTCTCGATAAGCTGAGTCTCGCCGATGAAGTCCGGCGGCCGTTTCAAGAGCTTGTAAGGAGCGTTGACGACGAACACTTCACCACTGAATCTCAGGAAGTAGGTGAAAGACCCTCCACTCAGCAGATAAAAATACCCGCAGTTCGGGTCGAGATAAAATCGAAACTCCCCTTCATAAGGCAAAGAACTGGCCAGCGATGTCAGGGTGGCCCCGAAGGCCCCCACGAGGGCCCCGTGTTCGTCCTGCTTGAGGCCCGCTCCAGGGATGTTGATGAATGTCTTATGGGGGTTGTCCATCTCGTCGGAACTTAAGACCGCATCCGAGCTGTTGAAAAACAACTGGACCGGCGTGACCTGGGGATACCATTTGGCATTCGGCGCCGTGAAGATGATCTTTTCCGAGCCCGCAGAGCCGGTGGAAACCTGGTAAGTCCCGAGCCAATATTCCTTGCAGCAGGCGTCCGTCAGTCCGCGGGCTGCATATGCCGCCGGATCGTAGCAGACCAGGTCGACGATACTCGTGCTGGAAATCGGGTTCAGCAGAACGTGCCGCGCGGCCTTTGTGCCCCCGCAGCTGTCGGTTGTGGAATGAAGAGGAATGGGAAGCGGCCCCGACGCCCCCGTGGCGACCAGTCGCATCTCCCCGCAGCTGAACGAGGAGAAATAGGCGATTTCGGCACGTCGTTCCGTCCCGTTTTTGACGGCGGTCGCCTCCGTGCTCTGGAACGGATAGGACGTCCGCGAATAGCGGAGGTTTTTGATGGTCGCTCTCAGCGTTTGGTTCGGATCCTGGCCGGGATTCTCGGTCAGCTTATTCACGTCCGTTGGGTCAACCTGGCACGTCGACGCCTGGACTCCCGAAGCGCTCATCTCCGCGATGGGATTCGGCATGTCAGCGATGAGGTTTCTGACTTGGAAGCTGACGTTGCGACCCTCGAAAAACGGGAACGTGATGCTCCCGTTCCATTGCGCGTCGCTCAGTCTCGTCGCCGGGTTGCTGCCACTATCAGCCAGGATGATCCCGTTCTGGGAAACCGGCTTGAGCTGGCAATCGAAGCCGACCTTCTGTTCCGTCCCCGGGCCGGCGTAAAGCTTGGCGAATGTCAAGAGGGCCGTATCCCACCCCGTTAGCTGGAAGCCGCCGTCGGGGTCCAGCCTGGCGGCGAACCGGACGCCGGCCTTGATTCCCGAATTGCGGGAGAAGAGGGGCCGGAGCCAGGCCTCGTTGCTCATGATCGGCGGGACATTGGGGTCATACGGCTTCATCGTAACGGCGACGCCGGCCCTCCCGCCGGCTCCTGCGTAAGTGATGATCACGCCGCGGTCGGAAAAACTCACCGGCAGCCGCCATTCCCAGAGAATATGCGTGTCGGGGTTCAGCTTCTCCTGGGCGCCTTTTTTGAGCTGGCCGGCCAGCGCCGCGTCGATGTCGGCGCGTGTCGGGTTCTGCGGAAACGTCCAGGATTTCGAGGCGACGGGTCCCTCGGCCGAAGCGAAAAGGCCTCGTGAATCAAGAGACGAATCGGCGAAGTCGAGGTCGATAAAGGAGGGGAACGGGAAGTGTACGATGTAACGCATCGCGGCCCCGTTCTTCGGTAGTTCGTTCCGGCACAAGAGCATGTTTTCGACGCGCATTTCCAGGATGCGGAGCCCGGCCAGCCGGAACCGCTCCGGCGGATCCGATGGCACGCGTGCGCCGGCATCGAGAATCTCAGCCCACGTTGGCCGGGATACTCCCGAAGGCTTGGCGCAGTCATCGATGGGATTGGCCGAGGACACGAAAGAGCTGCCCGAGCTGGTGAGCGTGCCGGTGATTCCCCATGGCGTCAATGTGAGGCCGCCCCAGAACAGGCTTTTGAGGTTAAACTCCGCTGCCGGCGTCTGCGCCGGCTGGGCCGGGGGGGTTGCCTTGAATGTGGTCTGGCGGGATTTGAAATACAATGTCCCCTTGAGGACGGTCAGGCCGGGGCGCCTGAGGACATTCTTCAGCGGGGCGTTTCGAGGGGATTGGCCGCCGGGAGCCGGGGTTTCCAGGAATTGCAGGAGGGCTAGGCAGTCGGGCGTGACGTCTGTGATCTTTTGACCAGCATTCAGCATGGGATAGCTCGAATTCGGAGCCGCAGGTTGCCATCTCGGGAAATAAACCCAGGCCGCGTTGGGGAGAGGATCGATGAGGAAAATGGCGTTGGAGGGTTGAACGCCGGCGCCGAATCCCGCCCTTAGCTGCTCGGGGAGCGTGATGTTGTTGAAGAGGGCCCCGGTCTGATCGGTGTTGAGGGTCAGATTCCGGAGCTCGAGACCCTGGGAATCGAAACGTTTCACCGTCGGCGGGAACTTGATGTCGGCGTTGAATTCGCCCTCGCAGACGAGCGCGCCATTCGACGTATAACGATAACTGACGGTGCCGGAGTGCAGGGCCAGCTCGTACCCGGGCTCGGGGCTCCGCACGAGGGGAGACGAGAGAAGAACGAGGGCGAAATCGGCGGATCTTCCGCTCGCGTCGATCATGCCCTGGAATGCGAAAAGCTTCGTCCCTTCGAACGAAGCCGTCCCATTCAGTATGCAGCCTCGAGGAGGCTTGGGCCGGTTCGCCGGACCCTGGAGGGTCGGCCCGAGACGGACCGCCTGCTCCGTATCCGGCGCGATCTCGAGCCGGTAGACCGAGCCCCGCGGCAGAAAGGACGACGGCCCGTGAAAGTTCTGACCGTTAAGGGACCCGTCCGGCGCAATGCCGCACGATTCCGAAGTCAGCGAGAGAATATTTTCCTGGCCCGGCGCCAAGAACGGGGCTTTGACCAGGGACAAGGCGGCGGACGCCATCGCGCTCTCCGGCGTGAGCCGGATCGATTTCCGTTCGAGTTTGACCCGGAAGCCGCTGAGTTCGTACTCGACCGCCGGGCCCGAGGTCCCTGTGACCAAGCCCGCGCTCGCCACGGGAATCTGACCGGGTGATTTCCGGGCCACGACGATTCCAGTGAATGAAACGGGAATCCGCTTCCCCTTGAGAACGGTGTGCCCCTGCCCGGAGTAGCCAGACTCGTCCTTGCCGGCGGGCGCCGTGACCTGGGTCCGGGTGCCGCGCTCGGCGACACGCCCCTGGGAGGACGCGGAGGGGGGGCCGGCGATGACGGAAAATTCCCCGATTATAAACTGCGGCAGGGTATCAATTTTGGGCTGGACCTCCTGCTTAGGCACGACCTTTTGTTTTGGCAGGATCTTTTGAGACAGGTCTTCCTGCTCCTGGGCCGTCCCGAAGGGATGAGCGGAAACGAAACATGTGAACACGACAACGGCGGCGACGATGGCAAAACGGACTCCAAACCTCTTCATCTTTCCCTCCTTCGTTCTTAGCGGATACTATAATTTTGTCCGCGGAATTGTCAATGTCGGGACGGTCAAATCCCCGGCGGTCAGGGACTGACGACTCCCTTGACTTCCTCGGGCGCCCCGCATAGGATGAGCGCAATGGGAAACCCGGGGTCAGACCGGCGTCATCAGTCCTAACTCTTGGAATGGGGAGGGTCCATGTCAAAGAAAACTCTATCTTGGGTTCTCGTCGTTGTCTGCGTCATCGGACTCCTGTCCTGCAAGCCGGCCAAGAAGAAAGCCGCGGCCGAGATGGAAAAGGAATGGTACCGCTACATCAGCGCGTTCACCTACGGGCAGATCTCCCGGAAGTCCGAAATCCGGGTTCTCTTCGTGGGGAACGCCGCGACGCCCGGCCAGTCCGCCGACGGCCTGCTCGAATTCTCCCCATCCATCACCGGAAAAGCCGAGTGGAGAAGCCTCCGGGAGCTCATTTTCACCCCGAGGGAGGAACTGAAACCCGGCCAGGAATACAAGGCCCTCCTCCAGGTCGGCCGCATCCTCAAGCTCCCCAAGGAATTTAGTAAATTCCCCTTCAGCTTCAGCGTCATCCGCCCGGAGATGGAAATCCAGGTCCTGGGGCTCACGTCCGAGGATCCCGCTCAGCCTGAAACCCAGGTCCTCAAGGGCCAGATCAACACGTCGGACGCTGAGGAACCCGCCTTTGTCGAAAAGGTCATCGAAGCGAGTCAGCAGGGCAAGAAACTGACCGTGGAGTGGAGCCATTCGACGGCCGGGCTGACCCATTATTTCACGGTCAAGAACGTCGAGCGCGGGGAAGTTCCTTCCGCGGTTCGCTTGAGCTGGGACGGGGCCCCGATCCGCGTCGACAACCGGGGCTACAGGGACATCAACGTGCCCGCCCTCGGCCAGTTCGAACTCTTGAGCGCCGAAGCGGTCCTCGAGGAGACGCGCCATGTCGTCCTCCGGTTCTCCGACCCCCTGGCCAAGGACCAGAACCTCCAGGGATTGATCCGGATCGAGAACCGGCCGCTGACATTCGAAATCGACGGGAACGTCATCAGGGTTTATTCCACCCGCGACTTCGTGGGGACGGTCCCCGTGATGATCTCGGCCGGGATCCGGAATTCGATGAACCGCCGCCTGGCCCGGGCGGAGTCACGCCAGGTCGTCTTCGAATCCATCCGTCCCCAAGTCCGCTTCGTCGGCAAGGGCGTCATCCTGCCGAAAAAGGAGCGACTGACCGTCCCCATCGAGGCGGTCAACCTCAGGGCGGTCCAGGTCGCGGCCCTCCAGATCTACGGCAACAACATGGCCCAGTTTCTCCAGGTCAACGACCTCGACGGGTCGACCGAGCTCACCCGCGTCGGGCGCTTTCTTTGGCGGAAGACCATCGAGCTCTCCGACGACCCCGCGGTCACGAGCCGCTGGTCGCGCTACGAGCTCGACGTGACCTCCCTTTTCCAGGAGAACCTGGGAAGCCTGTTCCGCCTTGTCCTCTCCTTCAACAGGGGCAACTCCACTTATCCCTGTCCCGAAAACGCCCAACCCGTCGTCCCTGAGCCCCCCTTGAAAAATAAGGACGACGCCGGCGAATCGAACTGGGACTATAACGTCTACGATTATCAATACAACTATGCCGACTGGCCGCACCGCAACGATCCTTGTAACGACGCTTATTACAATCCGCAGCATAATTCCCAGGCCGTCGTCGGCCGCAATTTCCTCTCCTCAAACGTGGGCCTGGTGGCCAAGCTCGAGGAGAACGGGACGTTCCGCGTCGTGGCCACCGATATCGGAACCGCCCGGCCCCTGTCCGGCGCGAGAGTGCGCTCCTACAACTACCAAAACCAACTCCTCGGCGAAGTCTCGACCGACGGAAACGGGTTCGCCGCCTTCAAGCTCGCCGAGCGCGCGTTTTATGTTTCGGCCCAGGCCGGCGGCGATATCGGCTACCTCCGCGTCAATAGGGACGGCGCGCTTCCGCTGAGCCATTTCGACGTCGGCGGCGAGGCCGTCCAGAAAGGAATCAAGGGCGTCATCTACGGGGAGCGGGGCGTCTGGCGCCCGGGCGACACCCTATATCTGACCTTCGCCCTGTTTGACAGGGAGCGCGTCCTGCCCGCCGGGCATCCCGTGGTCATGGAGATTTACTCTCCCCAGGGCCAGCTCGTCCAGACTTATAAGCCCGAGAAGACCGTCGAGCCCTTCTACGCGTTCCGCGTCGCGACCGACGAGGCCGCGCCCACCGGCAACTGGAAGGCCCGCGTCCTCGTGGGCGGCCTGACGTTCAGCAAGACGCTCAAAATCGAAACGGTCATCCCCAACCGCCTCAAAATCGAATTCAAGACGGGCCGTGAGTTCCTGACCCGGAAGGACGTTCCGGTCGAGGCATCCGTCGTTTCGCAGTGGCTGCACGGGGCCCCGGCCTCGAATCTCAAGTTCGACGTGACCGTGCGCCTGGCGCCACGCCCGACCACGTTCGACCGCTATCCCAATTACTCCTTCGACGACCCGGCCAGCGTATTCACCGGCGGCGAGGTCGTCGCCGAGAAAGGCGTCCTCGACGCCCAGGGCCGCGGGCGATTGAAACTGGACTTCGCTCCCAAACAGCTCAGCCCCGGCCGGCTCGACGCGACCTTCGTCACCCGCGTTTTCGAGGAGAGCGGAGACTTCAGCACCGATTCCTTCACCCAGCCCTTCCATCCCTACGATTCCTATGTCGGCATCCTGACCCCCAAGGGCGACGCGGCCCGGGGTATGATCCTGACCGATGTCGACCATTCGATGGATATCGTGACCGTGGACCCGATGGGCCGTCCGCTGTCCCGTGAAAAGCTCAAGGTCTCGCTCTACAAGATCGAATGGAAATGGTGGTGGGACAAGAGCGGCGACTCGCTTGCCCAATACGTTTCGAGCACGCAGACAAGGCCCCTGCTGACCGGCGAGGTCTCGACCCCGGGCGGCGCCGGGAAGTGGACGTTTCAGATCAAGTATCCCGACTGGGGACGCTACCTCATCCGCGTCGAGGATCCGGAGAGCGGTCACACCGCGGGCCGGATCGTCTATATCGACTGGCCGGGCTGGGCCGGGCGCTCCCGCGAGGAGGCCGGGGCGGGCGCGACGCGGCTCAACTTCACGTTGGACAAGGCCCGCTACCAGGTCGGCGAGAAGGCCGTGATTTTCCTGCCCGAGGCCGTCCAGGGAAGAGCCCTGGTCTCCATCGAGAGCGGCTCGTCCGTCCTCGACATGACGTGGGTCTCGACCCAGAAAGGGGAGAACCGTTTCGAAATCCCCCTGACGGACAAGATGACGCCGAACGCCTATGTCCACGTGACGCTTCTCCAGCCGCACCGTGAGAAGGTCAGCGACACACCCATCCGTCTCTACGGCGTCATCCCGATCCTGGTCGACGACCCCGCGACGCGCCTCGAACCCCTGGTCCTCATGTCCGACGAGCTGAAGCCCAAGGAAAAATTCAAGGTCCAGGTCCGCGAGAAGAACCGCCGGCCCATGACCTATACGCTGGCCGTCGTGGACGAAGGACTCCTGGGGCTGACGCGCTATTCGGCCCCTGACCTCCGGAAGGACTTTTATAATCGGGAAGCCCTGGGCGTCCTGACGTGGGACCTCTTCGACGAAGTCGTCGAGGCCTACGGCGCCGAACTCAGCCGGATCCTGGCCCTGGGCGGAGACGAGGGAGCCGCGGCCAAAGACAAAGACCGCAAGCCCCGACGCTTCCCGCCCGTCGTGATGTTCGAGGGGCCGTTCGAGCTCAAGGAGGGAGAGACGGCGTCCCACGAATTCGAGATGCCGCAGTACTTCGGCGCCGTCCGCGTGATGGCCGTGGCCGGCCGCGACGGGGCCTTCGGGTCGGCGGAGAAATCCGTTCTCGTGAAGCGCGACCTGATGGCCCTGCCCACGCTGCCGCGCGTCGTCCGCCCCGGGGAAGACATCGTCATGCCCATTGCCGTCTTCGTGACCAACCCCGCTTTGAGGAGCGTCGAGGCCGGCCTCGAAACGAACAGCCTGTTCCAGGTCGTCGGAGACCGCGTGAAGACCGTGACGTTCGCCCAGCCGGGCGACCAGATCGTCTCCTTCAGTCTGAAGACCGCCGGCTCGGTGGGCCAGGGCGAAGTCCGCTTCCGAGTCGTCGGCGGCTCCGAGCGCGTCGAGGACATGATCTCGGTCCCCGTCCTCGGGTCCAATCCGATGGTGACCCAGACGACTCGGCTGGAAGTGAAACCCGGGCAGACCCTGAGCCAGCCCGTGACGCCCTTCGGCCTCGAGAACACCAATACCGTCACGGTCGAGGCCTCGCTGCTCCCTCCGCTCAACCTGGAAAAGAGGCTCGATTTCCTCATCCGCTATCCCCACGGCTGCCTCGAGCAAACGCTCTCGGCCGCGTTTCCCCAGCTCTATCTCAGGGACGTCGTCAAGCTCGACGACAAGCAGCTCAAAGAGATCCAAAGCCATGTCGAGGCGGCCGTCGACAAGCTGGGCCAATTCCAGATGCCGAACGGCGCTTTCTCCTATTGGCCGGGCGCCCACGCCGCCCACGAATGGGTGACCGCCTACGCCGGCTGGTTCCTCCTCGAAGCCTCGCGGCTCGGATACCATATCTCCTCATCCATGCTCGACAGTTGGAAAGGCAACCAGAAGATGCTGGCCAACGGATGGACGGCCGGCGATGCCCAGCAGCAGCTGACGCAGGCCTTCCGCCTCTACGCCCTGGCCCTGGCCCGCGACCCCGATCTCGGGGCCATGAACAGGCTCAGGGAAGCCGAGGGGTTGAACGGCATCGCGGCCCTCGAGCTGGCCGCGGCCTTCCACGTGGCCGGACAGACCGACGCGGCGGCCGACCTGACCAAGCGGGCCGACCTCAAGGTAGCTCGCTACCGCGACGATTATTGGACCTTCGGCTCGGAGTTCCGTGACCAGGCCCTGGCCATCCGTTGCCTGACCCAGATGGGGCGCGCGGACAGGGCCAAACCGCTGGTCGATGAAATCACGAAGGTGGTCGGGTCGGACGTCTGGCTGTCCACCCACGAAACGTCCTTCGCCCTGATGGCCCTATCGTCCTTCTACGGAGCTTCCCAGATGCAGCCCTTCCGCTACAGGCTCGCCTGGGACAACGACAACCCCAAGGACGTCGAATCAACAGTGGCCTTCGACAGAAAGGTCTACGCCGACTTCCCGATCAAGGGGCGCACGCTCACGCTCAGCAACACCTCGGCGTCGGCGCTCTACGTCAACATCTACCGCCGCGGCATGCCCCCGGCGGGCGAGGAGCCGGAGTCGGGGAACGACCTCACGATCGCGGTCACGTATCGGGACCTTAAGATGAATCCGGTCGATATCGCCACACTCTCCCAGGGCCAGGACCTCGTGGTCGACGTGCGGGTCAAGAACCCGACCCAGCGGGACATGAACAATCTCGTCCTGACGCACCTCGTCGCCGCCGGCTGCCAGATCAAGAATCCGCGGTTCAGCGGTGAGTCCGGGACCGCGGCGACCGTCGATTACCAGGACATCCGCGACGACCGCGTCTTCACCTACTTCAGCCTGGCCGCGGGCCAGGAAAAGACGTTCCTGATCGTCCTCAACGCCTCGTATGCCGGCCGCTACTACCAGCCGGGCCTGGCGGTCGAGGCCATGTACGACGCGGCCGTCCACGCCAATTCCAAAGGCCGGTGGGTCAAGATCGTCCAATGATTCGACTGACGAAGCGGCGGAAGATCAAGCTCCTCGCGGGGGGCGGACTGGCCGCCCTGTTCGCGGCGTTCTGGTTTTCGCTCCCCCGCGAGCTTTTCCCGGAGCTCCCGTCCGCCGTCCTTTTTTCGGAGGAGGGGGCGCTCCTCGGTGCGCGGCCGGCGCCGGACGGACAGTGGCGCTTTCCAAGGGGCGACAAGGTGCCGGAGCGGTTTTTCCAGGTCCTGCTGCAGTATGAAGACCGCCGCTTTTTCTCTCATCCCGGCGTCGACCCGCTGGCCGTGGCCCGCGCCGTGCGGCTCAACCTCCGGTCCGGCCGCGTCAGGAGCGGCGCCAGCACGATCACGATGCAGCTCGTCCGCCTGTCGCGGAAAAGCCGGACCCGGACCCTCTGGGAAAAAATGAAGGAGTCCGTCCTCGCCCTGCGGCTCGAGTTCAAATATTCGAAAAAGGAAATCCTCTCGCTTTTCGCGGCCCATGCGCCCTTCGGCGGGAACGTCGTGGGCATCGATGCCGCTTCCTGGATGTATTTCGGACGCAGCCCCGAACGGCTGAGCTGGGCCGAGGCCGCCTATCTCGCCGTCCTGCCCAAGGACCCGGGTCTTATCGCGACTGTGGAAGGGCGAAAGCGGCTTCTCGAAAAGCGAAACGCCCTGCTCGGGCGCCTCCAGGCCAGGAGGATCGTGTCGGACCTCGAGCGCCGTCTGGCTCTCGCGGAATCTCTGCCGCCCGGGCTCCGGACCGTGCCTCGGGACGCCCCCCACCTGCTCGAAACCCTGGCCGCGAGGCGCGGGGGCGGTCGGACGCCGTTCCGCGCGTTCCTCAAAGCCGACCTTCAGCGGGCCGCCGTGCGGATCCTCGACGCCCAGGGCGAGAAGCTATTCAGCCGGGGCGTCCGAAACCTCGCGGCCGTGATCATCGACAACAGGTCGGCAGCCGTCGTGGCTTACGTCGGCAACGTCGGGCTCGACCGGCGGATCGAATGCGGGCAGAGCGTCGATATCCTGGTGCGGCCGCGCAGCACCGGGAGCATCCTCAAACCCTTTCTCTTCGCCTCCATAATCCAGGAGGGGGGGATCGCCCCGCAGACCCTGGTTCCCGACATCCCCGTCCGGTTCGAGGCCTTCCGGCCCGAGAACTTCGACCGGCGTTTCCGCGGGGCCGTGCCGGCGCGGACCGCGCTGGCCTGGTCCCTCAACGTGCCGGCCGTCCGTCTGCTCCGGGAGTTCGGGATCCCGCGCTTCGAGAATCGCCTGCGGGAATGGGGAATGACGACCCTCGATCGGCCGGCCGACGATTACGGGCTGACGCTCATACTCGGCGGCGCCGAGGGGAAACTTCTGGAAATTACCGCGCTCTACGCCAAGATGGCCCAGCTCGCCTCCGGCGCCGCGGGCGGAGGGCGGGAGATCCGGCTGCTCCGGGACGAGCGGCCCGCCCCGTCGAGCATGCGCGGACTGGGAGAGGGCGCGGCCTACCTCACGCTCGACGCCCTGACGGAAGTGAACAGGCCCGACGAAGAGGGGTTCTGGCGGAATTTCAGTTCATCAAAGTGGCTGGCCTGGAAGACGGGGACGAGCTTCGGACTGCGGGACGCGTGGGCGGTCGGTGTCACGCCCAACTACACGATCGGCGTCTGGGCCGGAAACGCAGACGGCGAAGGGAAGCCCGATCTGACCGGGGTCCAGGCAGCCGCGCCCGTTCTATTCGACCTTCTCGGCCCGCTCGACGGCGGCGGGGAGATCCCGAGGCCGCAACACGGACTCAAGGCGGTCCAGGTCTGCCGGGACTCGGGTTTCCTGGCCACCGCCCTCTGCCCGGCCGTTACGGCGTGGGTTCCTACGGAAAGCCATTTCGACAGGATGTGCACATTTCATCAGACGGTCCACTTGGATGCGTCAGGACGTTTCCGGGTGGACAGCCGTTGCGAATCCGTGGACCGGATGAAGCACGAGCCGTGGTTCGTCCTGCCCCCGGTCCAGGAATACTATTATCGAGTCGACCATCCGGAATACAGGCCGCTTCCGCCGTGGCGTCCCGGCTGCGGGGGAGGAGCGGCCGTCGACGGCGGCGCCCAAGTCATGAGCCTGATCTACCCCGAACCGGACACGTCCGTCTTCGTTCCCATGGGCCTCGACGGCCGGCCGGGCGAGGTCGTATTCGAAGCCGTTCACCGGCAGGGGGATTCGGTCATCCACTGGCATGTCGATGACCATTATGTTACGTCGACGCGGCGTTTTCACCAGGTCTCGGTCGCTCCCGAGCCCGGAAACCACGTCCTGGTCCTGACGGACGGGGACGGCCGGCGCCTGGTGCGGCCCTTCCGGGTGATCAGCCCGACGCGCCGCGGGCATTGATCCGGAACGCCGGGGCCCTTATTTCTTCTTCCCGAAATCCTTGTCGAAGGCGACCTTGGACGGCGAGAAGTTCATCTGCCGGACGAACTCCAGGGATTCGGCGGCGCCGAACTCGCGGTCCATGGCGTTGTCCTCCCACTCGACGGATAGCGGACCTTCATACCCGCAGGCGTTGAGCTCGCGGATGATGGCCTCGAAGTCGACGTCGCCATGGCCGAGGGAGCGGAAATTCCAACCGCGCCTCACGTCGCCGAAGGGCAGGAACGAGCCGAGGATCCCCGACCTGCCGTCGAGGGTCACCGCCACGTCCTTCATATGGATGTGGTAGATGCGGCCGGCGAACTCGCGGAGGAAGAGGTGAGGCTCGACGCCCTGCCAGACGAGATGGCTCGGGTCGAAGTTGAGGCCCAGGGTCAGCCGGCGCTTGAAGACTTCGAACAGGCGCTGTGTCGTGTAGACATCGAAGGCGATCTCCGTCGGGTGGACCTCCAGGGCGAACTTGACGCCCTGCTCATCGAAGGCGTCGAAAATGGGCGTCCAGAGATCGAGTATCTTCTTATAGCCGGCCTTGACCATCTCTTCGGTTGTCGTCGGGAAGGAATACCAGGCCTTCCAGATGGGCGAGCCCATGAAGCCGTTGACGACGTAGCAACCCATGGCTCGGGCCGCGCGGGCCGTGGCCTTCATCTCCTCGACCGCCCACTTGCGCAGGGCATCGGGTTTGCCCTTGACGGGGTCGGGGGCGAAGCCGTCGAGCCGCGGGTCGTATTCGTCGCCCACGCATTGGCCGGCGAGGTGAGCCCCCAGGGCCCAGCACTTGAGACCGTATTTTTTGAGGATGCGTTTCTTCTCGCGGACGTACTCGCCGTTCGCGGCGGCCTTGCGGACGTCCATATGGTCGCCCCAGCAGGCGATCTCCAGGCCGTCGTAGCCCCAGGCGCTGACTTTCTTGCAGAGTTCTTCAAACGGCAGGTCGGCCCATTGGCCGGTGAATAGCGTGACGGGTCTAGGCATCGGTTCCTCCTTTACATCTTCACCCAAACGGCGCCTTTCGCCGAACTCTCGACGCACTTTTCGATATAGCGAACACCCCGGACGCCTTCATCGACGCCCGGGAAGTCGAGATCTTCCTTGAACAGGGGCTCGCCCCGGAGCTTCTTGGCCAGGGCCGCGATATAGGCGGCGTAGACATTGGCGAAGGCCTCGAAGTAGCCCTCGGGATGGCCCGACGGGAGGCGGGACATGCTCTGCGCCCGGGGCGACATCGGGTCGCGGCCACGCGAAAGCGTTCCGGACGGCCTGTCGAGAAAGGAGACGCGGGCGTTGTTCGGGGCCTCCTGGAACCACTCGACCGCGCCCTTGGTGCCGTAGAGCCGAAGCCGGAGGGCATTATCGTGACCGATGGCGATCTGCGAGCTCCAATAAACTCCTTTGGCCCCGCCCTTGTAGTTCACCATGATGGTGGCATTGTCGTCGAGCGGCCGGCCGGGGCCGAAGTGGTCGAGCCGCGCGCACAGAGTGTCGATCCGGAGGCCCGTCGTGTGGCTGACCATGAACTCGATGTGGCTCCCGATGTCGCCGACGCAGTTGGAGATGCCGGCGAATTTGGGATCGGTCCGCGAGAGGGCCTGCTTCTGCCCCGTGTCCTCGAGCCTGGTCGCGAGCCACTCCTGGGGGTATTCGGCGTTGACGAACCGCACGTCCCCAATATCGCCGGCGGCGATCATGTCGCGGATGTTCCTGACCATGGGGTAGCCCGAGTAGGCGTAGGTCACGCAGAAGAGGAGGTCTTTCTGCTTGGCGAGGCGGGCCAGGTCCGCGGCGTCCTTCGAGCTCGTCGTGAGCGGCTTGTCGCAGACCACGGGGAAGCCGTTCTCGAGGGCGGCTTTCGCGGCCGCGTAATGGGCGTTGTTCGTCGTGACCACGATCATGAAATCGGGCCGGTCCGGCCGCTTGGCCTCGGCCCGCATCATCTCGCCGAACGTCCGGTAGAGGCGCTCCTTGGGAAGCCCCAGAATGTCCCCGGTGGACAGGGTGTTGTCATAGCTCTGGGAAAAGCAGCCGCAGACGATCCCGGCCTTGCCGTCCATGGCGATGGCCTTGCGGTGGACATCGCCGATGAAGGCGCCCTGGCCGCCCCCGACCATGCCATATCGGAGCTTGGGGGTCTTGCCGCCTGCCGCCTGTCCCTCGATCATGGCTTACCTTCCTCCGGATTTATTTACCATTATTGGCCGGACTCGCGCAAGCCCGGAGAATGGCCACGACAGACGGCCGAGAGGGGCGGACAAGAAGGGGCCTGGCCGAGGCCAGGTCTTCATTCGGCCACTATTTTCCGCAAATGACCGGACTGCCCCGTTCCCGAAGATTCTTGGTTGCGGTGAAAGGACAATTCGTCCCCCCGGCTGCGGACGGCCCTTCTGGAGATTAACGGAGTTTCGGCGGAGGCGCGTAGAAGGCGTCCGGATTCGATGTGTAGACCGCGCCCGCGAAGACCGACTCGTTGCCGCCGGCGAATTTGTGCGGCTCGGGAGCGCCCTTGGGGACGAGGACGAGCTGCCGGCTCGTTTCGCGATGAAACGAACGCTGGTCGTCTCCGAACTTGAAATAGAACGCGTTGCGCAGAATGAAGGGCTTCCATTCGGCCGCGACGTCCGCCCCGATGACGCACTTGACGGGCTTGTCCTCCGCGAAGGCTTTCCGCAGCTCGAGGCCGTTGAGCGGAACACCGTCCAGCTCGCCGATCGCCCCGTATTGGCCGTCCGCCAGGACCCATTTGTGGGATTGCTCAAGCCAGACTTCCGCAACCGAGTGCGCCTCGCTGCGCGTCTCGACTTCCCTGGGCAAGAGGTTGAGCACGCGGGCCGGCATCCCGAAGGCGTTCGCGACGCCGGCCAGAACGATGGCATATTCCCGGCAGATGAAACGCCCGCCTTTTGCGGCCTCGCGGAGGATCGTTAACGGGTCGGATTTGGAGGCCATCTGGTTCGGGCTATGCTCCCAGCGGGTGCTGACCCAATGCGTCAGGCGGAGGAGCCGCTCGTAGTCGTCCCGGGCCCCGGCCACGACGGAGTCGACCGAGAACTCGCGCCTTAGCTCCTGATACTCCTCGGCCCCCGGCGTGTCGTACCTCACACTGAACACCGGCGGACTCTGAGTCCGATCCCACTCCAAAGGTCGGGGGCCGTACTTCGCTTTCAGGCCGGCGAGCATGGACTTGAATTCCGGCTCGCCGCGCAGGGAATCCAGGTCCGCGTCGCCCGCGTACTTGAAATAATCGGTGTAACCGGAGGCGACGGCTTCGCGGACGGATGCGATGGCCTGGGCCTTTTGCCCCGCGAGGGCGTGGACGCAGGCCTTGTTGTAGAGGATTCCGGCCCGGATATCCTTATCGCCCAGCTGGTCCGCGAGTCCCAGCTGACGCTCGATGACGCGCAGAGCCCCTGCCCAGTCCTTTTGATTGTAGAGGCGGGCCAGCTCCGTGCTGGAGGCTTCCAGTTCCTTTTGCAAAGACGTCTGGGCCGCCGCCGCGAGACACAGCAGCAGGGCCACCAAGCCCGCGCCCGCGATCTTCTTCATTCGAATCATGATCCCTCTCCAGTCGATCCCGGCCAGCCGGCCCGTTTCCGATGAATCGCCTCTCAGAGGTTATACGTCTGAGATTCACGGAAGGTTGTCTCTCGTCCCAGGACGAGCGCGAGCGCCCGGCGAACTCGGCAGGCTCACGCTTGAAATAGGGAAATATGCGGATAACGCGAAAGATGGGGTCAAATCTACGTAATGCCAGTTTTTGCCGGAGGATCAAAGGCTGGACTAAACCGGCATTGCATAGATTTGACCCCCCTGCTCTGCCGGCCGGGCTTGGACTTAACCCCTTCTTCTGTCCCCTTACTTTCTATCTAAGGACCGCCGGATCCGGTCGGCCGCGGCCTTAGCCTCATCCTTGACAGAGGGATCATTTTGAAGCGATTCGGCGACGCGCAGACTTCTTTCGCAGGGGAAGCGGGGGAGCAATCCGAGGACGAGCTTTCTCTCCTCCGGGCGCGACGCCAGGGCCATCGCCTTTTCCAGGTCCGCGGCCGCGGCATCGGGCTGGCGGTAGGGCTCGAGCCCGACCATGCGCACGAACGCCCGCAGGGCCAGGACCTTATGCGTCAGGTTGCTCGACGTTGCGGCGATTGCGAACGCGTCGTCCCGGGCGGAAGCGGCCGGCCAATCGGCCAAGCCGCGCACCGCCGCGTCGACGACATCCTTTTCTGAATCGGTCAGGGCCCGGCGCATCAGGGGCAGGGCCGTGTCGTCGCCGATCTTCCCCAGGACACGGAGGAGGTCGGCCCTGTTTTTCGCATCCTTCTCCCCGGCCAGCATGTTTTCGGCGGCGTCTCCCCGGGCCAGCGGCCGTGGAATCGTCAGGGCGACTGCGGCCGCCGTGTCCTGCATGGCCTCTCTCGCCGTGTCGTCCTTGATCGTGAACAGAAGATCCAGGAGGTCCCTCAGATCGGCCGGCGTCGAAACATCTTTCAAGGCCCCGATGGCTCGGAGCCGCAGTTGAGGCGCCCCGGTCCGGACGATGTCCATGAGCGCGGGCTTCCCGCCGGCGATTCGGCGTTCGCCGATAGCCTGGATGAGCTCGGCCTTGACCTTGTCGTCGCCTTCCGTTTTAAGCCGGTCGAGGATCGCCGTCTCGACGTCCGTCCCCTTCAGCCGCGCGAGCGTTTCGCGGGCCAGGGCCTGCTCGTCGCCGACCGACGTTGCGGCGCGGCCCGCCAGCATCTCCACGACCGAAGCGTTGCCGATTTTTCCGATGGACCTCAGGGCTTCCATCCGGACCGCGGGCAGAGGGCTGTCGGCGGCGCTGAGGATCGCGGGGAGGACGGTGTCGTCCGGATATCCGGCCAGGACCGCCGTGAGCTGGACTTGGGCGTCTTCGGGGAGCTTGGCCATGAGCGGGAGGACCTGTCCGATATCCGGACCGGAGAAGGCCATGTGAATCATGGCGATCGCGGGCGCGTAGAGAGCCGCGTCTTTGCCGCCGAGCGTTTTGAGGATGAGCCCTTGGCCTTCCTTCCCCGCCCCGGCCAGCCTTCCCCGGAAAGCGGCCTGGCGGTCGATGTCGGGCAATCCGGCGGCCAGGAGCTTTTCGTAGATGGCGGCGGCCTCGGCTGTCTTTCCGGCCTTCCGCCACGCCCCGGCGCACAGGAGGAGAGCCGAGGCGGCACCGCCCTTCTGCGGACCCTTCGCCCGGCCGAGGTATGCGGTCAGGATGCCGGCCGCGTCCGCCGTGCCGATCTTCCCGAGGGCCTTGACCGCGTCGCCGGCGAGAACCGCGTTATTTCCGCTGACGAGCTTCTCCATCGCGGGCACGGCCGGCGCCGCCGCGCGGTTGCCGAGAGTTGAAACGATCCCCCTCTTCAAATCACCCTGTGTCTTATCGAGAGCGGCGAGGAGAGCGCGGTCGACATCTTCACCCTGGATTCTTTCGAGCGCGTAGCGGGCCGGGTCCGCCGTCTCGGGCTTGAGGAGCATGGTTTCGAGGACGGGAAGGGAGGCCGCGCTCCCGATCAAGCTGAGCGACCGGCAGGCGGCCATGAGACCGCCGGGAGCGGGATTGGTCTGGAGGAACGCGAGGAGCTTTGTCTCGCAATCTTTTCGTCCGGCCGGGTCGTTCTTGTGGGAGAAGACATAGGACCGGAGCCTCAACGGCGCGCCCACGCCCTGGTCGAATTTATATGAGGCAAGGTCCTTGAGGATGGCGTCCAGGGAATCGTAGGTGAGGCCCATCGAGCTTTTGGCCCGATCCGTTTGCTGGGCCGGGGCTGCCGTCATGCCCGCCGGCGCGAGGAGTGCCAATCCCAGGAGAATAGCCAGCCCGGCGCCCGCGAACTTCATCAGCTTTTCATCACGCATTATGAACTTGCTTCTCATCGGATCTCTCCTCACTCGGGCAACTGCCAGGGCTTCCGGTACCCGTGGCTGAGCAGGCGTTCAGCCTCCGGGTCGCCGATGATGGCCTCGGTCGCCGGGTCCCATTTGAGCTTTCGCCCGACCTCCATGGCTATGACGCCGAGATGGCCGACGCTGGCCGAGCGATGGGCGGTCTCGGCGGGGGCGATGGTTTTGCCGCGGCTCCGGACGCAGTCGAGGAAGTTCTGGTAGTGATCCCTGCTCCGGTAGAGGCGGGTTTCCTCGGGTCCGATGATCTCGCGCTTGAGGCTTTCGGGCTCGGTCTCGAACTGGCCGCGGTCGACCCAGATCCAGCCGTACTCGCCAATCCATTTCGTCCCGCCCCAGATCTCTTCGTGCCCGCCGGCCAGGACCATGGGGGTGCCGTCGGCGTACTTAGCCTTGACGTAGTAGCGCGTGGGGCTGTTATAAATCCCCGAGGTCGGGAATTCGCCGACGGCTTCGATCTCGACGGGGCCGGTCTCGTCCCAGCCCATCCCCCAGTGGGCGATATCGAGATGATGGCCGATCCAATCCATGTACTGGCCGCCGCCGAAATCCATGTTCCAGCGCCAGTTCATATGGACGCGGGCCTTGCAGTAGGGCCACCAGGGCGCCGGCCCGACCCAAAATTCGTAATCGAGATTGGGGGGCGGGGGCACGAGCGCCTCCTGGCCGAAGGTGCCGGCGAAATCATAGTGCCCGGAGGGCAGGCCGACTTCGATTTTCCTGACCTTGCCGATCCGGCCGTTCCGGACGAGCTCGCAGGCCTGGTGGAAGTTTTCGACCGAACGCTGCCACGAGCCGGTCTGCCAGACACGGCCGTAGCGCCGGGCGGCGTCGCATAGGGCGCGGCCCTCGCGCAGGTTGTGGGTCAGGGGTTTCTCGCCGTAGACGTCGAAGCCCGAGCGCAGGGCCGAGATGGCCAGGATCGCGTGCCAGTGGTCGGGAACGGCGATCGAGACGGCGTCGAGGTCCTTGCGCAGAAAGAGCTCACGGAAATCGTGGTAGGTCGCGCAGGCGTTGTTCCCGTATTTCTTGTTGGCCATGTCCTGGGCCATAGCCAGCGGCTCCTTGTCGATGTCGCAGACGGCGACCCACTGGACTTCGGGCTTCTCGAGGAAGCTCGACATGTTCCCGGGCCCCATCATGCCGAAGCCGATCCCGGCCATGACGATGCGGTTGGACGCGGCGACAGCCCCGTCCTTGCCGAGGGCGGAGGCCTTGACGATCGTCGGGAACCCGGCCACTCCGGCCGCGGCGGCGCCGCCGCCGATCGCGGCCATCCGGAGGAATTGTCTGCGATTCATGTTCTTGCGCTTTTCGCTCATCCTTCACTCCTCTCTTCTCATTGGTGCATCTTCCAGCCGCCGCCCACGTAAAGGAGCTGGCCCGTCAGCCAATGGGCCTGCTCCGAAGCCAAAAACACGATGACGTCCGCGACGTCCCCGGGCTTTCCAACCCGGCCCAACGGCGTCCTGCCTCCGATCGTGGTTTCCTCGCCCGGAGAGAGCCAGCCCGTCTGAATGGGGCCCGGCGCGACGATGTTGACCGTGATGCCGTACTTGCCCAGCTCCACGGCGGCCGAACGGCTGTACGATTCGAGCGCGTGCTTGGAGGCCGCATAGCTGACGGCGCCGAGATGGGAGTCGGCCGCGTCCGTGCTGACGTTGATGATCCGCCCCCATGTCGCGGCGCGCTTCAGGTGGCGCTTCGCGTATTCCGCCATCATGAGGGCGGAGGCGCGGGCGATGACGGCGTAGTGGGCATCCATGAGGGTCGCGTTCGTCAACTTCATGCCGTAACCTTCCGCGGTCACCAAGGCCGGGTCGAAAGTTTCCGGCTGCCAATGGGCGTGATTGTTGACGAGCACATCGACGGGGCCGAGCCGGCTCTCGCAAAGATCGAAGAGCGCGGGGACGCCGGCCGGGTCGGCGAGGTCGGTTTCGAACCACGCGGCATGGCCGCCGTGGGACTCGATGCCGCGGACGATCGTCTCGGGCGGCTCCTGGCCGACAGCTTCGTAGAATAAAGGCCCGCCTGTTCCTGCCCTCCGCGCCTTGTCCAATTCGGACGCGCACGTTGTCGAGGGCCGCCGGAACGAAGTGATGAAAACTGCGGCTCCCTGCCCGGCCATGGCCTTGGCCGTCGCGGCCCCGATCCCCAGCGGATTATTGGCGCCGGTGATCAGGGCGACTTTGCCGTGAAGGCCTGGATCGATCATATTTGTTTCATTCGGGGGTCAAATCTACGCAAAGCCAGATTTTGCCGGAAAGACTGGCATTGCGTAGATTTGACCCCCTCTTTTCTTCTTCTTTTCCCTAAATGAGCGGCGTCCTTCCGGGGACGGCGACCGGGTCGACCGCATTGGGGCCGAACTCGTATTTCGCCGGCGAGAGGTCGAGTTTGGAGGCGTTCATGGCCCAGTCCCAGGAGATGGCCCGCCCCGTGTAGGCGCTCATCCGTCCCATGATGGCGCAGAGCGTGCTTTCGGCGATGCGCTTGCCTTCGTTCAGGGGCTTGCCGGACCGGATGCTCGCGATGAGGTCGGCGTGCTCGACGACATAGGGATTGGGCTCGTCGCCCTGGAACTTCCAGGCGTTCGCGCCGGAGATCTCGCCGTAGCCCATGGCCGAGCCCTTGGCGCCGACGATCTTTTCCTCGACGCGGTCGCTGCAGCCCTCGATCTGCCGGCACATGCTCATGACGCGCGCGCCGTTCGGATACTCGAATTCGACGGCGAAGTGGTCGAAAATGTTCCCGTATTCCGGCGCGGTTCGGACCTGGCGCCCGCCCATGCCCATGACCTTGACCGGCGTCGCCCGGAAGGCCCAGTTCATGACGTCGATGTTGTGGACGTGCTGTTCGACGATGTGGTCCCCCGACGTCCAGGAAAAATAGAGCCAGTTCCGGCACTGCCACTCCATCTCGGTCATCTGGGGCGTCTTCTTGATGACCCAGAGTCCCCCCTGGTTCCAATAGCATTGGCCGCCGACGACATCTCCGATCGCCCCCTCATGGATGCGCTTCATGACTTCGAGATAGCGCGTCTGGTGGCGGCGCTGGGTGCCGGCGACGATGGCCAGGCCCTTCGTCGCGGCCAGCTCCGAGCTGGCGATGACCGAGCGGATGCCGACCGGGTCGACCGCGACCGGCTTCTCCATGAAGACGTTCTTGCCGGCCTCGATCGCCGCCTTGAGGTGGATGGGCCGGAAGCCGGGCGGAGCGGCCGTGACGATGTAGTTGATGTCCTCGATGGCGAGGAGCTTCTTGTAGCCGTCGAGGCCGGTGAAGCATCGCTCAGGCTTGATCTTGAGCGCGGCCGGGACCTTCTCGCGGAGCGTCTTGAGCGAGCCGTCGATGCGGTCCTGGAACGGGTCGAAGAGGGCCAGGATCTCGACCCCGGGCGAGGAGTTGACGGCGTCGACGGTCGCGCCCGTGCCGCGGCCGCCGCAGCCGATGACCCCGATGCGGATGGTGTCCGATCCGGCGGCGTAAAGCCCGAGGTTCCCGGGGATCGCGGCAGCGAGGGACGCCGCGGCCGACGTCTTGATGAAGTCGCGCCGGGTGATGCCCGGCCCGTGGCCGTTGCCGTTGCCGCTGTCTTCTGTTTCCGGTTTGAGCCATTCGATCATGTCGTTTCTCCTTAATTTAAAAGGCGTCGGCGGCGCGGTAGGCGTCGATGACGGCCTTTTCTCCCTCTTTGCCCGGCTTGCTCTTGCCGTGCTCCATGCACAAAACACCCTGATAGCCCTTGTCGCGGATGTGTTTGAAGATGTTCCTGTAGTTGAGCTCGCCCGTGCCCGGCTCCTTCCGGCCCGGCGTGTCGCCGATGTGGAAGGCGGCGATCTCGTCCCAGCAGGCGTCGATGTTCGGGATGATGTTCCCCTCGGTGATCTGCTGGTGGTACATATCGTTGACAATTTTAACGTGGGGGCTGCCGACGGCGCGACAAATCTGGTAGGCCTGGGCCATCTTCGTCAGAAACAGGCCAGGATGGTCCTTGGGATTGAGCGGCTCGATGACGATGGTAAGGTCGATACCGGCGTAGTGAATAGCGTTCTCACACCAATCGAGGCTCTCAATGACATTGGCCGTCTGGTAATCCCAGTCCAGGCTCTCGTCGTAGCGTCCGGGTACGACGAGCGTCCACCTGCACCCCGTTCGCCTGGCCGTCTCGATGGCAGTCTTGAGCTTCTCGTTTATTATAGGGCGTATTTTTTGAGCCGTCCGGTCCATCTCAACGAAGGAGTTGACCTTGAAGTCAGCATAGGCGACGAAAGGACCGATCTCCAGCTTCAGCCGGGCCGCCTCGCGGGCGATGGCTTCCTGCTCTGGGACAGGCCGGCCCATGAGGCCGTTGTCGAACATGGCCCCGAAGCCCTGGTCGGCCATGAACTTGAGCTGGTCGAGTGGGCTTTTCCCGGCGTGGGCTTCGAACATGCCCAGAGGTGGCGCGTACTTGAGCTTGAAGGCCCTGGCCGCATTATCGGCGGGCTTGGCCTGCGCCTCGAGCGACGAGGCTCCAACGGACAGGGCCGCCGCGCCCAAGGCGGCGTCTTTGAGAAACTCGCGACGTGTCGGACGGGTTGCCTCTCTCATCGCCACTCTCCTTTCTTCGCCAGCCGAATTCTATTAAATATTTCGGTGACATACAACTAATTACCGAATTAGCGCTTTTGGGCCGAGATAAGGCAGATCCCGGCGATGAGGAAAGCGGGGTCCGGGGCCTCTGCAATCGGTTGACAAACAAATAGACCGTCCTTTAGGCTTCCAAAAACGAGGTCCCACAAGTTGATTTAGGACCGCTATTTAGGTAATGAGTTATGTGTCACCGAATTAGGAGCGAAAATTAGGACGTCTATCATCGTGCGGTGAAAGAAAAGAGGGATCATGAAAATAGGATTGATGCTAGGCTTTTTGATTATCGGGGTGGCGGCGGTCGTCTACGCCCGCGCGGCGGGCAAGCCCCTCGAGGTCGTCCCCTTCGTCGACCTCCAGAAATACCTCGGGACTTGATATGAGATCGCCACGATCCCGCAGCGGTTCCAGAAGGGCTGCGTCGGCGTCACGGCCGAGTATTCGCTCAGGAAGGACGGTGACATCGACGTCCTCAACACCTGCCGGCAGGGGACGCTCGACGGGAAGGTCCGCATAGCCCGCGGCAAGGCCTGGGTCGTCGACAAAAAAACCAACGCCAAACTCAAGGTCCGTTTCTTCTGGCCGTTCACCGGCGCCTATTGGGTTATCGGGCTCGACGCGGATTACCGCCGGGCCATCGTCGGCCATCCCGACCGCACTTATCTCTGGATCTTGAGCCGGACGCCCCGGATGGACGACGCCTTCTATGACGAGCTCCTCAAGCTAATCGCGGCCAAGGGATATGACCTGTCGAAGATCAAGAGAACCCTTCAGCCGGGCGGGAATTGACGCTTGGCGGCGCCCGTTTCTTTTCGTGCGTGCGGGTCCAAATAGATTCCGGACAGGACCCGTATGAGCTCCTCGGCGGTCGTGACCGGCCTTAGGCAGCGCCCTCGCACGCAAACGTACGCGGCGGCCCCGCCGTCAACCTCCCGCATGTCCTTTGTGATCGGGGCGATCGTCTCAATCCGGGCTGAATCCGCGCCTGCGGGTTTGAAAAGGACGACTGCGTTCGGGAGGTAGGTCTTTTTGAGCTCCTCGAGCATCGCCCGTATCTTGTCGGATCCGGGCCGCCCGACGACGACCACCTCCGTGGCCGGACCAAACGCGTAAGCCAGCCCGCAGAGGAACTCGGCATGCACGGCCGGCCTAGCGCTGACCTGCCCGGCGAAGGCGGCCGTCAGCCGCCCCGCGGCGTTCTCCAGGTCCTGGCGACCCGTCATCCGGGCCAGCCGTAGGAGGTTCCTCAGCATGACCGAATTCCCGGAGGGGACGGCGCCGTCGTAAACCTCTTTGGCCCGGACGGGAAGCTCCGTCCCTGAGGATACGGAGAAAAACCCGCCGCCCGTCGTGTCCAGGAAATCCCGGACGGCGACGTCCATGAGCTCGACCGCGCTTTCGAGATGCCGGAGCTCGAACGCCGACTCGTAGAGTTCGATGAGGCCCTTGATCACGAAGGCGTAATCGTCGAGGAAGGCCGGGATCCGGGCTTCGCCGTCCATGAACGCATGGCGCAGCCGTCCCTCCTCGTCCCGCATCTCCTCGAGGATGAATCGGGCCGCCCGTTCCGCCGCGTCGAGAAATCGGGAGTCGTCCGTGATCCGGGCGACACGAGCCAAGGCGGCGATCGCGAGCCCGTTCCAGTCGGTCAGAATCTTGGTATCCTTGAACGGCCGCGGCCGTTTCTCTCTTGTGCTAAAGAGCCTGCCGCGGATGGCGGCCATCATCGATTCGACCTGGTCTTTCGGAATCCCGAGCTCAGCCGCTGCCTCGGACGCGGCCTTTGCTTCATAAAGGATATTGCGGCCGTCACGGTCGCCGCCCTGCTCGGCGAAATTCCCTTGGCGCCGGACTCCGAAGACCCGAGCGGCGAGCGCCGCCTGTCCGCTGTCGAGGGCCGAGTCAATCTCTTCCTTTTCCCAGACGTAAAACCGGCCTTCCTCGCCCTCCGAATCGGCGTCCTCGGCCGTGTAAAACGCGCCTTCGGGCGCGGCGAGATCCCGCAGGACGTATTCGAGCGTTTCGACGGCGGTCTGCCGGAAATCACCTTTCCCCGTCGCCAGATACGCTTCCGCGTAGACCTCGGCCAGAAGGGCCTGGTCATAGAGCATTTTCTCGAAATGGGGAACGAGCCACGCGGCGTCCGTCGAATAGCGGTGGAAGCCGAATCCCAGATGGTCCCAAAGGCCGCCGCTCCTCATGGCCCGGAGAGTCCGTTCGGCCATTTCGAGCGACGCGGCGTTCCCCGTCCGGAGCCAGTATCTCAGGAGAAAGGCCGAGTTGTGCGGGAGCGGGAACTTCGGCGCGCTCCCGAAGCCGCCGCGCCGGCCGTCGAAATTGGCTTGGAAATCACGGAACGCCTGATCGAGGATTTCGGGCCCGAGCTCCGGCCGGGCCGGCAAAGAATTTTCCGCTTCCGCCTGAGCCTTGCAGACCGCCTCGAAGATTCCCGCGGCCGACCGGACGATGTCCTCGCGCCGCGTTTTCCAGATTTCCAGGATCTGCGGGACGAGGTCCGTCAGCCCCGGACGTCCCCACCGCCTCTCCTTCGGAAAATAGGTCCCGGCGAAGAAGGGCCTCTTGTCAGGGGTCATCACGATCGTCAGGGGCCAGCCGCCCGAGCCCGTGAGCATCTGGCCGACGGCCATGTAATACTGGTCGAGGTCGGGCCGCTCCTCCCGGTCGACTTTGATGCAGACGAACGCCGCGTTGAGGAGCCGGGCGACGTCTTCGTCCGCGAAAGACTCGCGCTCCATGACGTGGCACCAGTGGCAGGTCGAGTAGCCGATGGAGAGAAAGACGGGCTTGCCCTCGCGCCGCGCCCGCTCGAAGGCCTCCTCGCCCCACGGATACCAGTCCACGGGGTTTCCCGCGTGCTGGCGAAGGTAGGGGCTTTTCTCCCGGCTCAGGCGGTTCATCGGACCTCCGGATGATCTCTTATTTTATAAGAGCCTTCCCCCGATATCAAACGCGGTCACCCGGGCGGCTTGACGGCGGACCGCCGCGGTCCTATATTTTCATCAGGGATTGAAACCTGTGAATTTCACAAAGGGGCGATTTCCCCCCATGCGAAGGGTCCGCTTCGGCATTCCGGTGACGCCGTTAGCATGGATCCTGATCCTCCTCTGCGTGCCGCAAACCGAGGGCGCCCCTCCGCCGGCGGGCCAACAAGCCGGATCGAACGGGCCCTTCATTCCCCAACGGGAGACAGCGGAACTCAGCTGGAAAACGCTCCAGGGCGAGGTCCGGTCCTTCGAGCCGACCCGCGAGGCCATCCGAGGGATCATGGCGGATTCCGGCCTCATGGGGGTATCGATCGCTCTCGTTCAGAGGGTCCCTCACAAGGGCTCCCACATGTTTTTTATCCAACTCGGGGTCCAGGATCCGGCCGGCCGGAAGCCGATCGATGGGGCCACGGTTTTCGCGGCCGACGTCTTGAGCCAGCCCTTGATCGGCTACATGATCATGAAACTCGTCACGGCCGAGAAATTCGAACTCGATCGGCCGCTCCACCAGTATCTGCCCAAGGCCCTCTCCGCATATCCGGAATACCGGGACCTCGCGGCAGATCCCCGCCACAAGCGGCTGACCGCGCGGCTGATCCTCAGCCATCAGAGCGGTCTTCTGAATTCCCGCCGGGAAGTTCCCGATCATCGCGTGAGGTTCTTGACGGACCCGGGCAGGGGATTCAGGTACTCGGAGGAGGGGTTTGCTTTTCTCCGGTTCACGCTCGAGCGGATGTTCGGCTGGAACTTCGACGACCTGGCAAGGCGGATCGCCTTCGATCGCCTGTCGATGCGGAATTCGAGTTTTTCTAAGAAAGCCGGCTTCACGGAACGCCCCGCCGGTTCCCCCGGAGAGAAAAACGGCCTGGCCGTCGGACCCGGAGGCGAGGGGACTTTCATCACAAATGCCTCCGACTATTCTCAATTCATGTACGCCGTCATGCTGGAAGGGGCGACGCTCAATCTCGCGACGTGCCTCTCGTACTATATGCCCGCGGTGGCCATCCGATCCGAGCGGATCTTCGAGCCGCCGGGCGCCGGCAACCCGCCGGCCAATCCCAAGCGGCTGGCCTGGTGCCTTGGATGGGGAACCTATGACGCGCCCAAGAACCGGGCGTATTTTATCGGACGGCGGAGTCAAGGACTCGATTGCTACGCGACGACGTTCGATAACCCTTATTCCACCGCCGTGGCCATCTTCGCCGTGGGAGACGGGCAGGGTTCAGCCGTGGCCCGGATTCTGCGGGAACTCATCGGTGACGTCGAAACACCCCTCGCGTGGCTTGGTTTCGAGCCGTGAGTTTCTGACGGTCAGGCCGAACGCCCCCATGACGGGGGGGCGTCATGGAGCCTTATTTTTTCTTCCCAATATACCTCTCGATGAACTCGAAGGTCCGGCGATAGGCTTCCATGCGGTTCCTGTGGAGAAGAAATTCGTGCGGCTCGTCCGGGACGATCATGAGCTCGATATGCACGTCGCCCTTGGCCCGAAGCTTCTGGACGAGGTCCGTCGTCTGTTGGAAGGGCACGTTGCGGTCGTCGTCGCCATGGATGAAGAGGACCGGGGACTTCCAGGTCGCGACGGCGGCCATCGGCGAGGAGTCCCGGGCGATCTTGGTCATGACGCCATCGAGGCGCGCCCAGCGCATCTGCGACCAGTCGCTGACCCCGGCCATGACCACGCCCACCTTGAAAATGTCGGAATTCCTGGCCAGGGACAAAGCCGTAAGCAGACCGCCGTAAGACAGGCCCCAGGCCCCGATGCGTTCGGCGTCGACGTCGGGGCGGTTCCTTAGGTAAGTGGCGCCGGCCAGCACGTCCTGGTATTCGGCGGCCCCTTGCATGCCGCAGTTAGGCGCTTCACGGAACGAACGGCCGTAGCCGATGCCGCTCCTGTAGTTGATAGACAGCACGACGTAGCCGCGTCCGGCGAAATACTGGTTGATGCCGTAGGCCTCCGAATAGAACTCCATGTAATGCCAACCGAGGAGCATCTGGCGGATGGGGCCGCCGTGAGTGAAGACGACGGCCGGACGCTTGTCGCCTGGCCTGGCGCCCTTGGGGAGGAAAAGTTGGCAGGGAACTTCGAGCCCGTCGGCGGCCTTGACGATGACGAGCCCGGGGGTCACGAGCTCCTTGGCCGGAAAATCGGCGGGAAGCTCGCGGGGCGCGACGATTTCGACCTTCCCGCCGGCCGACGGGACCATGGCGACGGAGGTCGGATGGAGAGCGTTCGCATAAAGAAATGCCGCCCGGTTGCCCGAAGCCAGGGGAAGGGGATAGGTACCGATATCCGGTCCCTTGATAAGCTGGACGGGTTTGCCACCGCCCGTCTGGACCTTCCAGATATGCCGCCCGTGGAGGTCATCCATGTTGCCGGAGAAATAAAGCGTCGCTCCGTCGGCCGAGACTTCGATTTGCTCGACGAAACCGTCTCCGGGCGTGAGATCCAGGGGCTCGCCTCCCCCGAGGGGTATCGAGAAGACATGGTTCCAGTTTTCGCGCTCGGCCGTGAACAGGATGCGGCCGCCGGCCGTGAGGCCGAAATTCCGGAAGGTGTACACGCGGGGGGAGTCCTTCGGCGTCCGCCAGATCTCACGCGCCTCTCCGGTGGTGGTGTCGGCCACCCAAATCCCCAGGTCGACGGGCGCACGCGAGCGGAATTCACCGACGACGTCCGCGTTGAAGCCGAGGCCGGGGCGGCGGACGAAGGCGATCTTCGTTCCATCCGCCGACCAGCAGGGGTCGCTGTCGCGGTCGACGCTCGGGGCGATCCAGGTGATCTTCCGGCGCGCCAGGTCGAATATGCCGATCAAGCTGTGATCTTCGCGACTGCTGACGAAGGTGATCTTGCTTCCGTCGGGGGCGAAGCGGGGAGAACCGTTGCGGCCGGCCGCCCGGAAGAGGAGCTCCGGTGAGGGCGCGACACCGGGGCCCATATGAGGTTCGAGGGTGACCCGATGGATCAGGCCGTCCTTGACCATGAGCGCGAAGCGTCCGTCGGGCGAGAGAACGGGGTCGTTGCCGAGGGCGATCTTCCACGCCTCGCCGCCTTCGGTCCGGACGGCCCAGACGGCCTGCTCCCGTCCATCCGGGTCGCTGTCCGAGTTCGTGACCCAGCCGGCACTATTGGGTTGGCCGCCCTTGATGAAGACCGCGGTTTTACCGTCGTCCGTGAGAAGGACGTCGGGGATTTCGAAGACCTCGTCCGCCGCGAAGTTCGTCAGCCGGACCGGCCGGAAATCCGGCGCGGCCGCTGTCCAGACGTTCCGGGACCCACGGTCGTTCATGATCCAGGCGATGCGGTCGGCGTTCTTGGCCGCGACCAGGGTCATGGGATAGGGGGAACTCAAAACCTGCTCGAGGGTGAAGCTCTTTTCCGCCCCGGCCTTGCCAGGACCGGGACTGGAAGGACCGGCCCCGGCCAGGACAGAGCTCTCAAAAACAAGAGCCAGGGCCATAATAAGGAAGGCTACCCGCACGGCCTTCTTTTTCGCTCTCATCCGGACCTCCTGCCTTGACTTCCTGACGCGTTCGAAGATACCCTTTTATCTAGGGGGACACAATACCTTGTCCCGCATTTTTTCGGGCAGGTTGAATCGTACGAACAAAGAGGGACAAGGGATGCCGTTTCCCAGTTTCGGCCTTGTTGGCTTGGGGCAGATCCCTTGTAACCTGCTGAAAAAAGAACAAATATGTTGAGGAAGAAAAGCCGTCTTTTGGCTCGATCTTCCAGGCTTGACATTAATGATTCATGATGGCCAGGAACAAGAAACGCATAATCGACGTGGTGCCCAGACGGGGCCGTTTCCCGCCTGTATTCCGGCCGCTACTTCGCGAGCAGCCGCTCGACCCACAGGTGAACCTGGCCTGAATGGCCGTGGCCGGAGATGATCTGCCGGACCGTGCCCGCCTTATCGATGATAATCAGGAACGGAAGGCTGTTCACGGTGTAGCCCGGGTCGTATACCGTGGTTTTCAGGAACGCCAGGGGCCAGTCCATTCCGTAGGCCGCCGCAAATTTCCGGGTCAGCTCGAGCTCCCGGGCCTTGGAAATGTTCGTTTCCTTGAGATTGAGCTTTTCGTCGGCGAATGTCCCCTGGAAGCTCGTAATGCCCACGGCCGCGAACGGCCTGTCCTTGAATTCATCCCGGAGTTCCCGGATCATGGGATAACCCAGTTTGCAGTATCCGCACCACGTCGCCCAGAAATCGAGGATCACAACCTTCCCACGCAAATCGCCAAGGCCGAAGGGCTTCGCGTTGACCACGGTCTCGAAATCGAGGGCCGGCGCGGGCTTATCATAGAGTTCCAGCCGTTTCAGACAGAGCGCGGCCTTGTCCGCGTGACGCTGATGGAGCTTGAGAGATTCCTTGACCGCATCGGAGGGATTGTCGACGGCGCTGAGAGACGCGATCTTGTCCATCATTTTGGCACGGTATTCCTCGAAGTAGCTGCGGCATTCGTCAGTCCTGTGTAGTTCGTAATAAGACGGGACGGCGTACTCGATCGTGGCGAATGTCTTGTACCGGACGTCGAAGGCCGGCAGTTTGTTGTGCTCGGATAGCCAGGCCTCCACGGCCTTTTCCGGTTGCCCGGCGTTCGAGTAAAACGCGGCCAAATCGTAAGTCTCCCAAAATAGGTACTCCGGATCGTCGAGGGACGGAGGAAATTTCGTCCGGTATTCGACGATGAGCCCTTGCGCGGCGCTGATCTGACGCGCTTCGAACGCCTTGTGGATCGAGTCTTTCAGGGCTTTTCTGGCGCCGGCCTCATCTTGCCCGGGCTGGGCCGAGAGGAGAATGAAGGAAAACAGGACAGCGGTCGCCAGAATGAATACCGGGCCGAAGCGCAGGCGTTGAATCACGGCAAACCTCCTTTCTATTATAATACGCCTTGGCCGACGCCCGCGTTTATGCTAAATGTAGGAGGTCCAGAAATGCTACGCACTCGCTTGATCCGCCTGGTTATGGTGGCATCCGCCGCCGCGGCCCTGCTCCTTGCCGCTTGCGCGAAGCCGAAGTATCCCGAGGGGCTCTATGCGGAGGTCATGACCAACAAGGGACTCATCGTCCTCCAGCTCGAATTCGAAAAGACCCCCATGACGGTTGCGAATTACGTAGGGCTCGCCGAGGGAACAATCGACAACGCCGCCTTTCCCCCCGGCACGCACTATTTCGACGGGACGAAATGGCACCGCGTCGTGGCCGGTCATGTCATCCAATGCGGGATTCCGAAAAGCGCCAAGGCCGGCACGGACGGCGATCCCGGCTACGAATTTCCCAACGAAATCGTCCTTCCGGAACTCAATCACGACCGGGCGGGAATGGTCAACATGGCCAACGGCGGCCCCCATACGAACGGCAGCCAGTGGTGCATCACGCTCGGTGACCGCTCTTACCTTGACGGCGATTACACCGTTTTCGGGCACGTCGTCGAGGGGATGGACGTGGTTTTCAAAATTGTCCAGGGGGACGAAGTCCAGAGCGTGAAGATCGTCCGGGTCGGGAAGGCGGCCAAGACATTCCATCCGACGACCGACTCGTTCAAGACAATGGTTGAGGCGGCCAAGGTCAGGGTGGTCGAGGCCGACGCCAAGAAGAAGGCCGACGAAGAGGCCGCGATCCAGCAGAGCTGGCCGAACGCGATCTCCCTCGAGAACGGCCTGAAATATGTTGTCCTCCGGGAGGGCAAGGGAAAGCCCGGCCTCAGCGGCCAAAAGCTGACGGTGGCTTATTCCGGCAAGTGTCTTCTGAGCGTCAAGGCTTTTGTCAGCACGGCGGACGAAGGCAAGCCGTACTGGGGAGAGACGCCGGCGGCATTCGAATTCATGCTGGGAAAATCCAAGGTCAATCCCGGAATTGACGCCATCCTGGCCTTGATGAAAAAAGGTGAGAAGCGGCTGGTCATCGTCCCTGTGCCGCTGGGATATGGCAGGAGCGGCTTCTACGCCAAACAGCGTCCGACCGAGAAGCGCTTCGTCATCTCCCCGAACACGTTCCTCGTCTACGAGCTCGAGCTCTTGGATATCGGTAAATAGTCCGGGGAATCAATACTCACTTCTCAGCTCATGTTCCTGGCCAGCTTGCCGAGTTGGGCGCTGATCCCGGCGAGATATTCCGGGTCGCTCGTTTCGATGGTTATCGTCCTTTCCCCCAAAGCCCCTCCGATCGCGGCGCCCAACAGTCCATAGCCGGCAACTCCGGCCGCCGTTGCCTGTCCTTTGTTCATTTGGAAGTCCGCACTGGGATCCAGTTTTCCGCTGGACTTCCCGGACAGCGCCCCGATGACGCCGCCGGCGATAGCCCCTATGACCATCCCGGTCACCCATTTCGATTTGTTCCCGATCTTGATGGTTTGGATGTCCACGAGGCTCTCCGTGACTTCACCGAATGTCGCCTTGTCCAGAAGAACCAGGTTATCCTCCCTGACGGCGAGGAGTTCGCCCCGGAAAACCTTCCCGTCCCGCCTTGTGACAATGAGCTGGGCCCCTTTTCTCTCCCTCGGGACAAGCCCCAGGACGAGAAGGACAAGTATCAAGAAGACGACCAACGACAAGCTTGCAAAACCCTTGCTCCGAAGATTTTCTTTTCTCATCGGATTCTCCTTTTCTCTCCGACATGAACATACAGAGAAGCCGGGGATCTTTTGTCACGGATCTGCAAATATCCTGTGAAGGTTTTGTGAAAAAGGGCGTCTCATGATCTTGACCGGGCGCGTTGGCTCCGGTACATTGGGGACGTTCAAGGAGTCTCCCGTGCCGAAAACGCCGCAGGACCGGCGGACTTTTCTCAGGGCCATAGCCGGGAGCGCCTTGGCCATCGGTCCCTTTTTGAAGGGCCTTTGCGGCCAGACCGCCCCCGGCCCCCCGGCCGTCGCCGCGGGCGGCATGCGCTACCGCCGCCTGGGCCGGACCGGTCTCCAGATCTCCGAAATCTCGCTCGGCAGCAGCCCCCTTCCAGACCCGGATCTCCTCCGGGCCATCGTCGACCGGGGCGTGAACTATATCGATACGTCCCACAATTATGAAAATGGAAATTGCGAGCGTCGGATCGGCCGCCTCGTCAAGGACGTGGGACATGACAAGCTCTACGTCGGAACGAAGTTTCACGTCACGGCCAGGGACACCCAGGCCTCGATCGTGGCCTCCGTCCACGGCAGCCTGCGCCGGCTGTCCACGGATCATATCGACGTTCTCCTGATCCACGGAGCGGAGAGCGCCGCGGTCCTCGTCGACGAGCGGGTCGTCGGCGCCTTCGAACAGCTCAAGCGGGAGGGAGCTTACCGCTTCCGGGGGCTTTCCTGTCACGCCAACCACGACGAAGTCGTCCGGAAGGCCGTTTCCTGCGGGCTCTACGACATGGTCCAGGTCGGCTTCAACGTCTTCGATATCCAGGAAGGCGCCGCGAACGTGGAGACCTATCCGGATTACCTCCGTTCGAGCGGCCTCCGGGAGCTCCTCGATTTCGCCCATTCCCGCGACGTGGGCGTCATCGCCATGAAGACCCTGAAAATCGGCGGCCAGCGGCAAAACCTGGAGGACTACAGGACCGGGGCGGCCTCCCTTTTCCAGGCCATGTTGAAGTGGGTCCTCTCGAACGGGACGGTCGCCTGCGCCCTGACCGAAATCCTGAACCGCCAGCAGATGGAAGAGGACCTGGGTGCCGTCGAGACGAAGCTGTCCGAGGCCGAGATGCGGACCCTGGCGAGATACGTGGCGGAGAACGGGCTGAACTATTGCCATGCCTGCGGGGCCTGTCGCCGGGTTTGCCCGTCGGGCGTCGCCACCACCGCCGTTCTGCACGCGCTCGCCTACCACGAGAGTTACGGGAAGACGCGACGGGCCAGGGAGGAGTACGCAGCCCTGAGGCGTTCGGAAACTTATGCGGGATGCCGAGGCTGCGGCGCCTGCGAGGCAACCTGCCCCTACGGAGTCAACGTCCGGGCCAGGATCAAAGAGGCGGAGCGGGTCCTGGCCTGATTTCCGGCGCCGCTCCGGCTTCCTTATTTAATCGCAACCGGAAATAATTGGCCTTGCGCGGCAGTCCCGGCTAACGGGCGGAGCGGGCGGCCAGCAAGGCCTTATACGCGTTAACCATCCCGCCGCAAGCGACCTTTCCTTTGAGCCCAGGCAAGGGCGTCGCGGTGTCAAGCAGAAGCTTTTTCAATTCGAGCGCGGAGAGCTTCGGATTCACGGACAAAGTCAGGACGGCGATCCCCGTGACCACCGGCCCGGCACAGGAGGTGCCGCCCCCGAGCCGGTAGGTGCTCCGGCCGTTTTGGAGGTCCGTGGTGAAGTTCTCATCGATAGCGGCGATGTCGACGTTTTGCGGCCCGTAGTTCGAACCCAGCCAACGGTCGCCGGCTTGATAGCGGACCAGCCCGCCCTTGAAATCGATCATGGCCACGGTCAGGATGTTGTCGAGGGGAAAACAGACGGGGTAGGTGAAGTTTTCCGTTCGGTCGACGTCCAAACCGCTATTTCCTGCGCCGACGACGAGGAGGACGTTTTTTGTCCCGGCATACTCGATGGCCGCCTTCAGTTCGGCCAACGCCTCCGGCGTGGGGTCGCTGATGTAGCCGCTCCAATTGATGACCCGGGCACCGTTGTCCGCGGCGTAGCGGATGGCCTTGGCCGCCCGGCCGGGACGGGCCGTATCGTTCTCGCCCCGCCCGATGCCCTGGGCCCCGATTTTGAGGAGCATCATGGATACGTCCCAGTTGATGCCGGCGATCCCGATTCTATTGTTCCCGCGGGCGCCGATGATGCCCAGGGCGGCGATGCTGTGCCAGTACGGCTGGATGCGGTCCTTACGCATGCCGTCGAAGACGTAGCAGTCGGGGTCGGGGTCGTCGAAGGCGAAATCCCAGCCTATGACGTCGTCGACGTATCCGTTCTTGTCGTCGTCTATGCCGTTGGTTTCCTTGGCATGCCCGGTGGCGTCAAGCCCGGACTCGCCGGGATTGGCCCAGATGTTTCCGGCCAGGTCTTCGTGGTTATAGAAGAAGCCGTCGTCGAGTACCGCGACGATGGCCTTGCGGCTGCCGGTCGAGATCGTCCAGGCGCGGGTGATATCCGGGTCGATCCCGGCCGAGGCGTCGAGAGTGACGGGGGATGGCTTGATCGAAGCCCGCTCGATCGGGATTTGTCCTCCGGGATTCAGAAAGCTGACCTGGTATTTGAAGAAGGGGTCGTTGGGGATGACCCGCCCGGACGGACCTTGAGCGGACACCAGGGCGGCGGCGAAAATCGCGACGGCGATAATGAAAGCTGCGTTCTTCATGGCGATCGAGCTCCTCGTAATAGATTCGTCCATTTTACCCCCCGGCGCCGTAAAATGTTAAGACGCGGAGCCGGGCTCGACATCCTTTTTTATTGACAACCGTGGAAAAAGGGTGATAATAGCCAAAGGAAACGAGTGCGCTAATGATCACCCTGCTCAACGCCGGACCTAACGCGTACTCCACGTCCCATTTCTACTACGGGCGCTAAGCGCCCAAATCCCTTCCCCCTCACCATTCCTTCGCGTCATTTTCATTGAAGGAGTATCTCCATGATTACGAATGACATAGGCCTTGTCTCCAAAACGAGCCTCGAACGAAGCGTGGTCGCCGTCGGGGACGTCAGGTTCGGGGAAGGCTTCGTCGTCATCGCCGGTCCGTGCAGTGTGGAAAGCGAGGACCAGACGCTGGCCATCGCCCGCGAGGTCAAGTCCGCGGGCGCCCAAATGATCCGGGGCGGGGTGTTCAAACCCAGAACCTCGCCTTACGCGTTCCAGGGCCTCGGCTTGCAGGGGTTGAAGATCCTGAAGAAAGCCCGCGAAGAGACGGGACTCCCCGTCGTTTCAGAAGTGATGGATACCCGGGATGTCTCGTGGATGTGCGAGTACGTCGACGTTTTGCAGGTCGGCTCCCGGAACATGCAGAATTTCTCCCTGCTCAAGGAGGTCGGCAAGAGCCAGAAGCCTGTCCTCCTCAAGAGGGGCATGCACTCGACGCTTACCGAATGGCTCAACAGCGCCGAATATATCCTGAAGGAAGGCAACCGCCGGGTCGTCCTGTGCGAGCGCGGCATCCGGACTTTTGAAACGTACACTCGGAACACGCTGGACCTCAGCGCCATTCCGGCCCTCAAGGAGTTGACCCATCTGCCGGTCATCGTCGATCCGGCCCATGGCACGGGCCGGAGCAGCCTGATTCCGTCCATGAGCCTGGCGGCCGTGGCGGCCGGGGCGGACGGGATCATCTTCGAGGTCCATAACAATCCCATGGCCGCCCTCAGTGACGGCGACCAATCCCTCACGCCCACGGAATTCTCCTCCCTGAACGGGAAGATCGCCTCGCTTCGCTCGTTCCTGGACAGCCTGAATTGACAGGGTAGCGGAAAGAGGCAACACATGGACCTTCGAAAAATCAGGGATTGCATCGACGACATCGACCGCGAAATCCTGAGCCTGCTCGATGAACGCATGACGCTGGCTCTGCGGACGGCACGGCTTAAGGCGGCCGTTTGGGACGGCCTCCGGGAAGCCCGGGTTCTGGATCAGGCGGAACGGTATTCGCGGGACCATAATCTCCTTGTCAAAGGCGATTTCGTCCACTCCCTTTTCGACGAGATCATGAAGGAAAGCCGCCGGCTCCAGGAGACGCATCGGCCCCTGGCCGGGTTCCAGGGAATAAATGGGGCCCTCGGGAAGTTCGCCGCCCAACGTTATGACGCCGGTCTCGTCCCGATCCCCTGCGCGGAGCTCGAGGATGTGGTCCAGGCCGTCGAGAGGGGATCGTTGGACTTCGGCATCGTGCCCTTCGAGGGCCTGAACGGCGGGTCCGCGGCGGCCCTCATCGACCCGATGAGCGAGGGACGGCTGTCCGTGGCCGGGGCCGTCGAGCTCAGGATCGGCCGTGGCCTGCCGGAACCTCCAGGCCTGGACCCGGAGGTTCGGGGCGATGGCCAGCCCTCGCACCACGCCCGTTTTCTTGTCCTGGCGAGGGAGGTCCAAACGGTCCCCGACGAGAAGTGCGCCTTTTTCCTTTCCGCCGCGAGCGGGGGCGGATCGGTTTCCGCGGTCCTCGACATATTCGCCCGGGCCGGGATGGACTTGACCCTGACCGAGTCTTTCCCCCGTCGGAGCGAATCCAGCCCGTCTGTGTTTTTTCTTGATGTCCAGAGAAGGAATGTTCGTCACTCCGTCGAGCCGGTCCTGGGCGCTATCCGGCGGAAATCCCGGACGTTCCGATTCCTGGGATTCTTCAAAGAGGAGGTCTGCGAATGAAAATCGCCGTGCTTGGCGTAGGGCGCATGGGAAGGTGGTTCGTCCGGGAGCTCGCTCCCCGGCACGAGATCTGCGTTTACGACCGGAACCCGGCGCGGCTGGCGAACCTCGAGAAGGTCTCGGTCGCCGGCGGCGTCGACGGCATCGCGGCCTTCAAGCCCGCGCTGCTCATCAACGCCGTCAACCTGAAGGACACCGTCGGCGCGTTCCAGGCGATCGTCCCCAAACTCGATTCCCATTGCCTTCTGGCCGATGTGGCCTCCGTCAAGGGCGCGCTCCCCGAGTTCTATCGGGAATCCGGGTTCCGGTTCGTATCCATCCACCCGATGTTCGGGCCAACCTTCGCCAACGTTTCCCGCCTGGAGGACGAGAACGCCATCATCATCCAGGAATCCGACCGGGAAGGGGTCAGCTTCTTTTTTGATTTCTTCAAGGGCCGGGAGATCACGGTCCATCAGTACTCATTCGAACAGCATGACCGGCTGATCGCTTACTCCCTGACCCTGCCTTTTGCCTCCACCCTGGTCTTCGCCGCCTGCATGAACAGCGCGGCGGTCCCGGGGACGACCTTCAAGAAACATCTGGAGATCGCCCAGGGGCTCCTCTCCGAGGACGACGACCTCCTGGCCGAGATTATTTTCAACCCTCATTCGATCGCTCAACTCGAACACGTCACGGCCAGGCTGGAATTCCTGAAGCACATTATCAGGGCGAGAGACGCCGAGGAAGCGACCGCGTTTTTCGACCGGCTGAGGCGCAACCTCAGGATCAGTTCTCCGCCTTCCCTCTCTTGAGGAAGGCGGTCAGAAGGAAGCCCGCGCCGACCGCGAGCATGAGGGCGCCCCAGATCAGATTGACGTTGACGCCGAGGGACTTCTCGTAGACCTCCTTCGTCGTCACCAGGCCGTAAATCCCGAGGCCGAGGCCGTAAACGCTGAGGAGCCAGCCGATCGGCAGCTTGAGGTCGAGGACGTGGCCCTTGCTCATGCCGGTCTCCTGGCCTTTTATTTCGATCTTCTCGTTCATGCTTCACTCCTTGCCGCTCATCGGTCCGATCACCAGAAGAGGATGTTGAGGACGACGGCGATGATGATGGCCAGCGTCCCCCAGACCGCGGGCCGGGCCAGCCACCGGGCCGCCGCTTTAGCCCGGGGCGTCAGCCCGAAAACGAGGCCGACGAGCTCGGCCGGGTTGCGCTTTTTGGTGAAGAGGCTGACCCCGATCGTGATCACGAAGTCCGTGAGCCAGGCCCACCAGGCCTGGTAGAAATTGGCCGCCATGTCGCTCGCGTAGTGGAGGGCGCCGAGCTTGTACAGAATGTAATGCCCGGCGGCGGTCAGGATGCCGAAGAGCAGGCCGAAGAATCCGCCCCAGCCGGTCGCCCCGCTCCAGAACATCCCCAGGAGGAAGGTCGCGAAGAGGGGCGCGTTGAAGAAGCTGAAGACGAGCTGCATGTAGTCCATGAGGTTCGGGAACGACTGGACGATGTAGGCCGTGCCGACGCTGATCGCGACGCCGAAGATGGTCGCGTACTTGCCCATCTTCAGATAATGGGAGTCGGGCTTGCCCTTCTTGATGTAGGTCCCGTAGATGTCGTAGGTCCAGATCGTATTGAAGGCCGTGACGTTCCCGGCCATCCCGGACATGAAGCTTGCGAGCAGGGCCGTGATGGCCAGCCCCAGGACCCCGTTCGGAAGATAATGCTTCATCAATAGGATGAGCGCGGAGTTGTATTCGGTCGACGGCAGGCCGGCGCCGCTGAATTCCGGCAGGACGAGGAGCGCCACGAGCCCCGGGATGACCACGATGACCGGGACGAGCATTTTGGGGAAGGAGGCGATGATGGGCGTCATCCGGGCCGAATTGATGTTCTTCGAGGCCAGGGCCCTCTGGACGACCAGGAAATCGGTCGTCCAGTAGCCGAAGGACAGGACGAAGCCCAGGCCGAAGACGACGCCGAACCAGTCGACGCCCAAAGGATTATTGCTCGTGCCGAGGTATCTCACGGAGTGGAGGAGCGGCTCCTTGAGCTTGGCCACGAAGCCGGCGAAGCCGCCCACCTCCTTGAGCCCGAGGAAGACGATCGGCGTGAGCCCGAGCCAAATGAGGAAGAACTGGATGACCTCGTTATAGATCGACGAGGACAGCCCTCCCCAGAAGACGTAGAGGAGGACGACGACCGCGCCGAAGAGGATGCTCCCGGTCAGGGACCAGCCGAGCATGAGCTTGAAGAGAAGGGCCATGGCGTAAAGGCTGATGCCGCTCATCAGGACGGTCATGATGGCGAACGAGATGGCGTTCAAGCCGCGTGTCGCCTCGTTGTAGCGGAGCTTGAGATACTCGGGGACGGTCTTGACCCGGCTGCCGTAATAGAAAGGCATCATGAAGACCCCGAGGAAGACCATGGCCGGGATGGCCCCCACCCAGTAGAAATGGACCGTGGCGATCCCGTACTTGGCCGAGTTGGCGACCATGCCGATGACTTCGAGGGCGCCAAGGTTGGCCGAGAGGAAGGCCAGGCCGGTGATCCAGCCCGGGAGCGACCGGCCGGAAAGGAAGAAGTCCTCCCCGGTCTTCATGTATTTCTTGAGGGAATAGCCGACCAGGATCATGACCAGGATGTAGCCGCTGATGATCGCGTAATCGACGGCGTTCAGGGTGATGACGGGGGTCATGGCATTCTCCTTTCCACGTCCGCGGATGCACTTATAACATAGGAGAATTCATGGTGTCAAAAATCCTAGGGCCCACGTCGGGCAGAGATGAAAGCGGCTACCATCTCTGCCCGAAGACGGCGGCCGTCAGGCTCTCCAGGCCCAGGCGATGATCTGCTGGTCGGGGCGCTCGAGCGGCTCCCGGGCGAACCCGCCGTAGAGCTCGGAGCGAGCGAAGCCGGCGAGGCGGAAGAGGAGCTCGAGCTCGAACTTGTAGACCCAGCGTTGGGTCGTATGAAAACGATGGGAAGCCGATGTCCTGCCCTTCGTGTCGAACTCGCGGATCTCGATCTCGGAGCGCTGGCACTGGCCGACGATATCTTTGAAGCGTGCGTCCCACATCTGGAAGCGGTGACCGTCGGCGGCCCGGACGGTCTCGATCTCCATCGCCGGCTCCCCGTCGGGCTCGGCCCAATAGCCCGGTCCGGGGTAGGACATGTGAAGCACGAGGGCCCCCCCGGGCCGGAGGTGATCGTGACACCGGCGGAGGGTCGAGGACTGCGCCTCGGTCGTATCGGCGTGCGCGAAGGCGTTGAAAGCCAGGATGATCCTGGCGTAGCGGCGGGGCATGGTGAAATCGCGCATGTCTGAAACCAGGAGGCGGGGATGGAATCCCGTGGCCGCGGCCTTTTTCCGGCACAGCTCGAGCATGGGATCGAAGAGGTCGACGCCGTCGGCGTCGACTCCGGCTGCGAGAAGCGGGATAAGGACCCGGCCCGTGCCGCAGCCGAGGTCGAGGACCGGGCCTCGCGCCTCCCGGCCCGTCGCAACCCAAAAGGGAAGGTCGAAGTCCAGGCCGCCGAGAAGCAGGTCGTACAGTTCGGGCGCGTCGTATGGCGAACGTTGGTCATTCATGACTGATATCCTTTGGCCGGAGTCAAGAGGGATTCAAGGTTAGGCCGGAAATCTCGTCCGGGAAAGGGAAGAGCACGCCGAGCCCTTTCCGGGCGCCGAGGCTGAACTTATAGCACAGGGAATCCCAGGTGTCAAAATAGCGCCGGCCGAGTATGAGAAAAAGTCCGCGGCTGGACGTTTCCTCTTAAGAGGAATGCGAGTTGACAATCGATCATGTTCCCGGCTGGCCGCCGGACGCGGGAAAAGGGGAAACGGCCCCGCCGCCCTGTCGCAGTCCGTTTCTCGGATCGGCCCCATCGATCCAGAAGGTCCGGGCCATGATCGACAAGGTCCGGGATTCCGACGCGCCCGTTTTCATACTCGGCGAGAGCGGGACGGGCAAGGAGCTTGCCGCCAGGACGATCCACGAAACGGGTCACCGCCGGGCCGGGCAGTTCGTCGCCGTCAACTGCGCCGCCATCCCGGAGAACCTTCTCGAGAGCGAACTCTTCGGACACGCCCGGGGGTCGTTCACCGGGGCGGTCCGCGACAAGCCCGGCCTCGTCGAGGAGGCCGCCGGCGGGACTTTTTTCCTCGACGAGATCGGCGACCTGCCGCGCCCCCTCCAGTCCAAGCTCCTTCGCGTCCTCGAGGAGAAGAAGATCCGGAGGGTGGGGGAGACGCGGGTCCGGGCCATCGACGTCCGGTTCGTGAGCGCCACGAACAAGGATATCGAACAGGAGGTCGCCCGCGGGAATTTCCGCGAGGACCTCTATTACCGGCTCAAGATTATCCCCATCGAGCTGCCGCCGCTGCGGGACAGGAAGGACGACATAGCCCTCCTCCTCGAGCATTTTCTGGACGAATACGCCCGGTCGATGAGGCGCTCCCGGCCGCATTTTTCGCCCGTAGCGCTGGAGATGCTCCTGAACTATCCATGGCCGGGCAACGTCCGGGAGCTTCAGAACGAGGTCCAAAGATGTCTCATCATCGCCGGGGATAGCCCGATCATCCGCGAGGATTTCCTGTCGCCGAAGATCAATCCGCGCGGCGAGACGTACTCGCCGGACTCCCACAGGCTGTCCGAGGCCCGGGCCGGATTCGAGAAGAGGTTCCTGCGGGAGGCGCTCATCCGCTGCGATTTTCACCGGTCGCGGACGGCCGCCGATATCGGCCTGACCCGCCAGGGGCTCTTCAAGTTGCTCAAAAAACACAATATCCAGACCCGGCGCCCGGCGGCGGGGAGCGGATTCTGAGGAGCGACCAGCAGAAGTGCGGGAGAGTGACTCGAAGCCGCACTTCTGGTAGGTATCTTAAACGATATATAGGTTAAAGAGGGACAGTCATCCCGGGAGATGACTGTCCCTCTTTGATTGAAACGCCAGGCCGAATTATGCTAAATTCAGCCCATGGCGGAGACGGACGATAAGCCGGGTGTCTTCCAGGTGACCTGCCCCTGCTGCGGGGCGCTTCTCTGGGTCGACGGCAAAACGCGTGCCGTCCTCAAGTCCGAGAAGGCGAAAAAGGCCAAGGGCTCGCTCGACGACCTCCTGGTCAAAGAGAAGGCCCGGACGGACCAGTTCGGCAGCAAGTTCGACGCCACGATCGAGCTTCAGCGCGCTAAGAAATCGAAGGCCGACGAGATATTCAAGAAGGCGCTCGAGAAGGCCGAAAAGGGCGAGGACGAAGAAACCTAGCTCCCGGCCTGCGTCTCGTCTTCGCGAACGCGCGGTGCCATCGTAAATTTCGTGAAGCCGAAAACGACCAGCATGACGACCGATAGATAGTTCATGAACGCCCAGGGCAGGTAGGCGAAAGTCGAAACCCCGATCGTCCCCGTGATGTAGACCCCGGCCATGCTCCACGGGATGAGCGGGACGATGATCCCGCCGCTCTCCTCGATGATCCTCGAAAGGTTCTTGGCCGCGAGTTCCTTCTGCTTGAAAACGGGCGCCAGCAGGTCGGCCGGGATGATCATCGAGAGATAAGAGCTTCCGGTGATCAGGGCCGACAGGATAGACGCGCCGACCGTCGTCACGACCAGGCTCCAGGCTTCGCGCGTGAACCGCATGACGCGCTCGAGGATCACGGACAGGCAGCCGGTCTTCTGCATGATGCCGCCGAACGAGAAGGCCGTGAAGGCGATGAGCTGGGTCTCCATCATGCTCATCATGCCGCCCTTGGAGAGGAGCCTGTCCACCAGCTCGACCCCCGTCCGGGCGGGGAGCCCGGAGTTCATGGCCGTGGCCACGACGCTCACGGACGTTTTCTGAAAGACGACGGCCAGGACCCCCGCGACGATGGACGACAGGATCATGGCCGGGATGGTGGGCTTCTTGGCGATGGCGAAATAGAAAATGACGGCCATGGGGAGCAGAAGGAGGATGTTGAAGCGGAAGTTGGCCCGGAGTGTGTCCGTGATCAGGGACATGGAGTCGGACTGGATCGTCTTGGCGCCGTATCTGAGCCCCACGACAAAGTAGATCGCGAGCCCGGCCAGCCAGGCCGGCACGGCCGACCACATCATGTGCTTGATGTGGTCGAAAAGATTCGACCCGGAGATGACCGTGGCCAGGTTTGGAATGTCGGAGAGAGGCGACATCTTGTCGCCGAAATACGCCCCCGCGACGATGGCCCCGGCGGCCGGGCCGAGCGGGATGCCGAGCCCTATGGCGATCCCGATGAAAGCGACCCCGATGGTGCCGACGGTCCCCCAGGACGTTCCGGTCGCCAGGGCCGTGACGCTGCAAACGAGACAGGCCGTGACCAGGAAGAACTTGGGGGAGATGAGCTTCAGGCCGTAGTAGATGACCATGGGGATCGTGCCGCTGGCCATCCAGGCCCCGACCAGGATGCCGACCGACAGCATGATCAGGATGGCCGGCATGGCCTTGTGGATGCTGTCCACGATGCCCCGCTCCATGTCTTTCCACTTGAAGCCCAGGAGAAGTCCCATGACGCCCGTGATGAAGGCGGCCGCCACGAGCAGGACCTGGGCCTTGATTTTGTAGACCCCGTAGCCGACGCCCAGCAGAAGGGCCATCGAAATGAGGGGGATCAGGGCGATCCCGAGAGTAGGGCGTTTTTCCGTTGCCATTTTCTATTCGCTGAACGTCCCTTTGACGAGCAGCCGGCCGCCGGCCATCAGGGCTTTTCCCTTGGCGAAAACCCCCTGGAGGACGAGGTCTCGATCAAGGAGGATGAGGTCCGCGTCGCCGCCGGCCGCGACCCGGCCCTTCCCGGCGAGCTTGTAGAATCCGGCCGCGTTCGTCGAGAAGAGCCGGGCGGCGCCCTCGAGCGGCAGGATTTTCTTGACGACAAGGTCCCGGAATTTACGGAAGAGGTCTTTCTCCGTTGCGATGGTCAGCCGGACGAGCTTGCCCGACTTGTCGAATACCGGCATGCTCCCGTTCCCGTCGGAGCTGACCATGATCCGGTCGAGCGGGAGCCCGCTTTTCCGGAACAGGGCGACGCATTCCTCGAGGCTGACGTCCGGGTCGGCCGCGAGGTCGGGGTCGGGCCCGGCGGACACGTCGATGGCCCCTCCGGCCTTGACCCACTCCAGCCCTTCCAGGAAAAGCTCGCGATTGCGGGTCATGTGCGTGGGAACGAGTTGGGTCAGCGGAATCTCGGTTTCCCGCACGATCCGGAAGAGCGTTTCGAGCCGGCGGTTGCCGTCGCCCATGTGGACGTGGAGGACCCCCGCCTTGCCGCCGAGCATGCCCCCGACCCGGCACTCGGCCGCCAGCCGGGCCACTTCGTCGAACGTCGGCTGGGACGACCGGTGGTCCGACAAGGCGATCTCGCCGGCCCCGATGACTTTTTCGATGAGGGTTAGATCCCCGCGAACGCTCCCGGTCAGGGTTTTCACGGGGATCTCGTAGGATCCGGCGAAGAGGTACGTCGTGATCCCCTCGATCTCCAGGGCCCTGGCTTTGGCCAGCAGAGAGGACATGTGGCGGGTGACGCTGTCGGTCCCCAGGCAGCCGATAAGCGTCGTGACCCCGGACGAGACGATGTCCTCGATCCGGATTTCGGGGACCCGGGTGGCCGGTCCGCCCTCGCCGCCGCCTCCCAGGATGTGGACATGCGGGTCGACGAGCCCGGGGAGGACCGACAAGCCGGCCGCGTCGACGACTTCCGCGGCGACCCCGTTCAGGCGGATCTCCCCCGGCGCTGCGACCGCCTCGACCGAGCCGCCCGCCAGCAGAATATCCTTTTTGCCAAGAGGCTCGGGACCGAAAACTTCTCCGTTGCGGATCAGGGTGAGCATGCTCGCCTCCGGACTCGTAAACTATCACGCTTCATCGTCCGGGGTCAAACAAGGGAGCTTTTGAATTTGCCGGCGGGATTCTGTAGAATAGGGCCTCAAATGGCGACCTACGAAGAAGAATTCAAGCGCATCGAGAAGTCCGTTCTCCGCATCTCGAGGCTGATGATCTTCCCCAAAAAAATCGAGCTCCGCGGGGCTGAGAATTTCGTCAAGGAAGGCCCCAATATCATCACGGGCAATCACATCGGAAGCTACAAAGACGTGGCCATCCTCCTCCTGACCAGGCCGCGGATGATTTACTTCACGGCCAACAAGATGATCTTCAACAAGGCCGAAGGGAGCGAGCTCGTCCTCCGGCACCTCCACCGCCACATGGGCAATTTCGGGGGATTCCTCCACATCATCCTCAACCCCTTCTATTCCTATATGGTCGATTTCGTTTCCGGCCATGTCGCCAGGGTCGGGTCCATCCCGGTGGACATGTACGGCAAAAAAAACGCGGCGATTCTGAAGTGCCAGGAATACCTGAGGAAAGGCCGGGCCATCATCGCCCTGCAGGGCCGGGGCCGCGTCCATCCCCGGGATCCGAATCCCTACGTCAAGCCCTTCCGGCGGGGCGTTTCCATCATGGCCTATAACCTCTTCCACGAGGGAGGTCTTTCCGTCGCGGTGACGCCTCTCTCGATTTTCGGGACGCATGTCCTCTGGGGGGTGCCGGGGCGGATCAGGGTCAATGTCGGCGAGCCCATGTACATCAGGGACTACTGGAGCGGGAGCGAGAGAGATATCATCGAGAAGTTCCGGGCCGCGCTCGAAAAGAAAGTCTCGGGGCTTCTTCTCGAGAGCTTGAAATGGTAACCGGCTTTCCATCTTGTTAGGGCGGTGAATCATGTTTAAGGGACATCCCAGGGCCCTGGCCATCCTCTTCCTGGCCAACATGGGCGAGCGCTTCGGCTTCTACACCATGGTCAGCATCTTCGTTCTCTTCCTCCAGGCGAAATACGGAATGACGGCGGGCGCCTCGGGTTTTATCTACAGCACCTTCATGTTCGGAGTTTATTTCTTCCCCCTCCTCGGAGGGTTCCTGGCCGACAAGGTCCTGGGGTACGGAAAGACCGTGAGCATCGGGCTCGTCACCATGCTCCTCGGGTACATCCTGCTGGCGATCCCCTCGACGATCGGGGCGGGATTCGGGCTGATCATCCTGGCCCTCGCCGTCATCGCCCTTGGCACGGGCCTGTTCAAGGGGAACCTCCAGGCCCTGGTCGGAAATCTTTACGACGACCCCAAGTACAGCCCTCTGCGCGACCGGGCCTTCAACATCTTCTACATGGGCATCAATATCGGCGCCATGTTCGCGCCCACGGCCTCGGAAAAGGTCAGCAACTGGATCCTCGCCGCGGCCCATTATTCTTATGATGCCCGGATTCCGGTGCTGGCCAACAGTTTCCTGAAGGGGACGCTGGCTGACGCCCATGATTACCTGGCCATCGCCCAGGCCCAGGACCCCGGCGTGACCCTGGCGACCCTCAAGGCGTTTTCCGAGACCTACATCAACGCTCTCAGCAAGTCTTATCATTACGGCTTCGGCGTGGCCTGCTTCAGCATGATCATCTCCATGCTGATCTTCTGGGGTTTCCGGAAATACTACAAGCACGCCGACCTCAATGAAAAGCAAAAGGCGAAGTCCGAGGCGCACCGCGGCCAGATGGTCGAGCTGACGCCCCAGGAAACGAGGGAACGGCTCCTCGCCCTCGGCCTGGTCTTTTTTGTCGTCATCTTTTTCTGGATGGCCTTCCAGCAGAGCGCGGTGACCATGACATTTTTCGCCCGGGACTACACCGTGCCCCAGGTCGGCAAGATCTCGAACCTGTGGTTCGACCTCTTCGGGCTCCTGC
>Ga0315281_10000249_pt1 | contig 71454 bp, 73 predicted proteins | sample YL17G07_0_MG_FD_204540 | JGI IMG/M metagenome (GOLD analysis project Ga0315281, IMG submission 204540) | Sediment microbial communities from Yellowstone Lake, YNP, Wyoming, USA - YL17G07_0 | ecosystem: Environmental > Aquatic > Freshwater > Lake > Sediment | place: USA: Wyoming | collected... | reverse complement strand
ATTGATCGCTTTCATGGCGACCTCCTAAAGATCGAATTTTGCCTCGTCGAGGCGCAACACTCCATCGAAACCCACCCTACATAGCTTCCTTACCGTACCGTAGTTGTCAAAGAACAGAACGAAAAGCTAAAAAAACATCATCCTTTAAAACATGCCTCCTTGCCGGAATACAAGGAGGCATACGAGCGTTTTGCTAAACGTTTATTTTTTTGCCACTGACAGTATTTTTTCTTTGTCGAAGCCTACAAGTTTTGAAAGTCCAGAAATTTCTATTCCACCCTTTGCCATATCTGTTAAAACATCCGCAAACTTTACAACAAATTCCAAACCAGCAGCGCTGGCTTGAATATTACAAGTAGCTGTTGGATTTTCTTTTACTTTCTTTTGAGCATCAATAATCGAGATTATCAAAGCAGCCATAAAAGGAACGTCGTATTTTTCATTATTAAAAAAATAAACTTTACCCTTGTCATAGTCTATTGTGGCAAACTCATATAACAACTCTTCATTTACAGGTGATCCTGGCTCTGGAGCACTTTTTTCATCTAGTACTGGGATCAACCCTAATACAGCCTTACCTTTTCCACATTTTGATTTTCTATAGCTTTTTCCATCTTTGGTGCTAAGTTGTACACATTCCACCTCTTTAGATCCTGCCATAACTGGCTTAGCATTTATTCTAACTTGAGATGCCGCAACTCCGATAAAACCTTTGTTATCTGGAAATTTATCTTTTATATTGCCGACATATTTGCTATGAGTCTCTATAAAGTGAGTATTAACGTCTTTTAATATCAATGAAACAGGAAGTGGGTTACTACAAGGCATTAGACTACCCAAGCTGAATCCATACGCCAAACCAAATCCAAGAAAGCAGGGTATTACTAAAAGCAAGCTACAATAAAATACTCGCCATTTAATCATCGGTGATATCCCCCTTAATTTTGCACTTGATTATTAATGAGACTATCAATCATTCCCGCCAGTAATCTTCTTCCCCCTATCCTTAATGACATCACGATTACCAATGTTGATATCATTACTATTTTGTATGTTGTAACTTGTACCATTCTTGGGAGCATAATTATTCTCTGGGGGCGATCCAATATTGAGTTGACTTGTTGATGCACATCCTCCCGTAAAACAAATAACTAACAATAGCAGCGTTTTCATAACATCCCTCCTTGTTTAGTTTGTTTGAGTTACTAGCAATATCTTTTAATAAAGACCATTTTGTGACTCCCTTTGATGCCTTTCGTCAAAAATTACACTCACCTCCTTTGATATTCAAAAAGTTAGTTTTTGAACTGCCCTGTCAAGGCTTTTCTTTACTGCTGCAGCAAAATTAGGACCATCCGTATCAAGCGTTTTTGACTTTTTCAAATCATATGTTAGGCTTCTAACCGTGGTGCGTCCTTGTGCACTTGGATTGGAGATGACTTTGCCAGTAAGCAAGTCAACAAATCTTCCACTTAAAGTGACTACAATATCCCCCTTTGTAATTTCGACAATTGAACCAACTTCATCAACCTCGCCTTCTATATCCAGGCCAGAAATGTACATAAACAGAATAGTGTCGGCACCTATCATAGAACCAAATTTATCCGCAGCATTCATGTCATACAAGGAATTTTCTATTTGTTCCTTTGCCTCTTTTGTAATTTTTTTCATCTCAGATTTCTCAACAATATTAAATTTGCTTGTACCCTCCAGCCTAGCTATTACTTTGTCGGTCATATCCGCAAGCACATCAGAGGAAATTTTGAACTTTTGGACGCGATTTTCAATTGGAAAGACAGCTACTGTTTTTTTTGACTCGCCCGCATAGAGTGAAGAAACATTCGCAAAAGCTATTATCAAAAGTAACAGCAGCATTCTCCTTAAGGGGTTTGATTGTATTTTCATTCTTCTCTCCTTTTTTGTACTTTTCTTCCGTCCCTACTCAAAGAGCAGCTCCACTATCTTCACCGCCTACTCCTTTTCCTGCCAGGCATCAATCAATGTTTCCTGCGGTGGCCTTTCTCACTACATATGGTCACCAATCCTGTACGACCGACAAAAAAGAAAAGGCACGACTCTGAAAAAAGAGTCGTGCCTTTTGACTAAATTTTTTTGGGATTATCTGACTAAGAGAAAAAACTGACTGACTGACTGACTGACTGAGCAAGTTACATGCCATGGGAATTACATAAAAATATCTTTCCACTGCCCCTCCCCAGTACTCAACATCCTACACAGCTATGGCATTAGGTATGCCAATATGCTTTCTAACGAACCGCTTTGTAGCAAGTCATAAAGATTCTATCAGATAACATATTGTGCTAAATTATCACACTCACAGAGATGGCGTCAAGGTGAATTCCAGATCAGTGATGGCTTGGTAAAAAACTTGGGCAGCTCGCGGGGCGAGAATATGAGAGGCAGGAACTTGTAGGGGTGACGGCGCCCACACAGTAGGGGCAAGGCATGCCTTACCCCTACTCTTGTCCAAAATGAGTTTTGATGTATTATAGGAGCAGGTGGTTCATTACATAACTTTTAAACACTACGGAGGAACTGTTATGAAAAAAACGGTTGTTGTTATTGCTTGCGCGTGGCTGGTTGTCTTTGCGGGTTGCGAAAGGATAGAGAAAGGGATGGAAGGGAAAAAGCAGGCCAAAGAACTCCAGGAGCAGGTCAATAAAAGCATAAAGGAAATACAAAAAACCGGGCAGGAAGCTACGGAGGGCGGTGAGAAGAAAGCCGGGGACGAGGAAAAGGGGAAGTAGAGCTTTTGACTACTGTACGATCCTTTTTCGCATGAGCCTGAAGGGATACGGCGCAAGCAGCAGCGCTGCAACGATCAGCCATAGCACATCCCATCCTGCCGCTCCCACGGCTCCTGAAGCAAAGGCCCTGCAGCTGTTTACCAGATGGTACAGGGGCATGAAGAAAGCTATTTTATGCACAACCGGCGGCATGGCATCGAGGGGAAAGAAGATGCCTGAAAAAAGGAACATGGGCGTCATCAGTAGAGTGTAAAAGTAATTAAAGTAATCGATGCCCGGCACCTTTGCCGTGAAGATAACGGATATTTCGGCGAAAATAAGACCGCTTATAAAGAGAAGGGGCAGGACAAGCAGCACCAGCGGGGATGCCACAAGACCGAAGAGGGAGATGACAATAATAATGGTGGCTCCGTAAAGAACGCTCTTGGAAGCGCCCCACATAAGCTCCGCCGCAACAAGGTCATCTATGTTTACGGGGGTCGCGAGAATGGCGTCAAAGGTCTTCTGGAAAGTCATCCTGACGAAGGTGCCATAGGTGCATTCGTAGATGGCAGCGAACATGGAGGAGGAAGCGATGATGCCGGGGGCGATGAAATTGATATAAGGCACGCCCTTTATCTCCTTGATAAAAGCTCCGAGCCCCAGCCCCATGGCCGCGAGGTATAAAATGGGCTCCACAAAGTTGAGGGCAAAGCTCGATTTGTAGAGCTTCGTATAGACAGTGAAATGCCTCTGCCAGACCCTGAAAGCCTTTTTAATCCGCAAGTGACCTCCCGGTGAGCTTCAGATAGACGTCTTCGAGATTTCCCCCATGGACCTGCATGAGGTGCGCGGGAGAGTCGATGGTTATGATCCTCCCTGTGTCCATAATTGCGACCCTGTCGCAGAGCTTCTCGGCCTCTTCCATGTAGTGGGTAGTGAGAATGAGCGTGGTGTTCTGCTCCTTCAGGCGGTTGAGCTTGTCCCAGACATCGTGCCTGCTATGGGGATCGAGGCCGGTGGTGGGTTCGTCCAGGATAAGCAGCTCCGGGCTGTTTATAAGTGCCCGCGCCAGGAGCAGGCGGTGCTTCATTCCTCCTGAAAGGCTGTCTATCTTAACGTCTCTCTTGTCTATTAACTCCACGAAGCCGAGGAGTTCCTCAGCACGCCGGGAGGAAACCTTCCGGGGAATATCGAAATACCGCGCGTAGACGATGAGGTTCTCAAAAACAGTGAGGTCAGGGTCGAGGTTGTTCTCCTGGGGCATGACGCCTGTCCGGGCCTTTATCTCTGATGAATGCTCCAGCACGTCCATATTGAAAACCCGCAGCTCACCCGCCGTTGGGGGCATGAAACAGTAGATCATTCGCATAACGGTAGTTTTTCCAGCGCCATTGGGACCCAGAAAGCCGAAGAACTCGCCCTCCCCAATCTCAAAATCCACGCCGTTGACGGCACAGAGCGGGCCGTACTCCTTTACAATGCCCTTTGCAGTGATTATCTGCATAGATTTAATTATGCGCTCCTAAATAATCGTTCACCCTGCGCGGCTCGAACCTGTCCGCCAGGAGGACATTCCTGATAAAAGTAAAAACAGTTCTGCGTGTTTCGCTGCTTATGTCGGGATAAAACACGGGGTTGGCCACCACCGCTCCCCTGAAGGCGAAAAAGGGCGCAAGCACCTCAAAAAGCTCTTCATCCTGAGATGCCCTGGTATACTCCTCGAAAAAGAGGGTCAGACCTTCATAATACGGCCCGGCAACAAGCCCATCCCGTATTATTGAGAAGAAAATATAGTTTATGGCAAGTGCGGTGACATCGTCGGCCGGCTCCCCCCAGGGCCCGCGGCTCCTGTCCAGGAGCACGAAATCAGGGGCGCAGAGATCGCCGCCCCCGGTGAACCATATGTTGCCGGGGTGAAAATCCCCGTGGATCATAGAGAGGCGGTCTGCTTTGGGTTTCAACCGCGCCCGCCAGTCAACGCAAAGCTTCTCTATCTCAGCCATCTCTCCGTAACCGAGCGTGCCGTCCGGGTAGGTGTCAAACACTCCCATGAGGCACTCGCCGTGGCCCACAGTGTCCCGGACCTTCCGCCAGTAGAGCGCCCGGGAATCCTTCTTTACCGCGTGGATGCCTGCGAGATAGGCCGCCATTGCCTTTATCTTCTCCCTGTCGGGGGGCGCTAAAACGGTCTTGTCCGCGAATTCAGCCAGGTCTTTGAAATAATCCCTGCCCTCCGTCTTTTCCATGAGCAGGTAATACTCCTTGCCGCCGCCGATGGATTTGATGTCGCCGTCTTCCAGTTCCGCGAGGACATCTATGGCCTTCACATGTTTCGGGAGGTTTTTGTATTCGTCGAGATCGAGCAGGAAGACCCCGGCCCTGTCAGAGGGGTAATCGTGGCCCAGCCCTTCAGACAAGAGGGTCTTGACCACGTATGACCGGACGCCTGAGGCGCTCTGTACTTCAACGAGGAAGCCGGAGCCCTGCACGCCGGAGCCTAGCTTGCGTATGTCCACGCGGCTGACGCCTTCGAACCGGCGGATGATATATTTTCTGAGCGCTTCCTCGTTGATCATCTGCATTTATTTACAACGCGCCGAAATTGCTTTTATACCGCTCCATAAATTCCGCATGAGTATATCTGTGCTCCTGGGTGCCGTAGTTTTCAACTGCATAGGCGGCGCTGACAGAGCCCATCTTTGCCGAGGTCTCCAAATCCCTGCCCGTCACAATACCTTTGAGCAGGCCCGACCGGTAGGCATCTCCCGCGCCGGTGGGGTCCACAATCGCCCGGATTTTTGCGGGGGGCACAGCTACATCCGAATTGCCGGTGCTGATAAGGGAGCCCTTTTCGCCGAGGGTGGTAATGATGGTCTTCGTCAGTCCCAGCAGTCCCTGTTTGTCCATGCCGGTCATGTTCATGATCAGCTCAAGCTCATAATCGTTGGAGATAAGGATAGTGGCTCCTGTTATCCATTCGATGAAATCATCCTTCCCCCACGCGGTAAGTGACTGGCCCGGATCGCAGATGCAGGGCGCCTTCCTGTTCTTGTACTCACGGGCGTAAACCATCATGTCCGTGAGATTGCCCGGCCCGATAAGCCCGATGGCGTTATCCGTACCTGTTGAGGTGAAGGTGTAGTCCGAGGTATGTTTCATGGACCCGGGATTGAAGCCGGTTATCTGGTTGTCCGACTTGTCCGTGGTGATATAGGCTCCTGCGGTAAATTCAGAGTCGATGATCTTTATGCCGTCTGTTGAGATGTTATTTTCCTTCAGCCACTCGAAATAAGTACGGTAATCCTTTCCGATGGTGGCGAGGATGAGAGGCTTTTCATCGAGAAGGGCCAGCGAATAGGCGATATTACCCGCTGTGCCGCCGAATTTCTCCAGCATGCCGTTCACCGTGAAGCAGACGTTCAGGATATGTATCTTGTCCGGGAGTATGTGGTCGGAAAACTTTCCCGGGAAATCCATGATCCTGTCGTATGCCAGAGAGCCCGAAACGTAAATGTTCATTCTGTCTCCTTCTTTATCTTTTGCACTTCAGCAAGAATTTTTTCAGCGGTCTTCCGGTTGAAGCCTCTTATCTGCATTATCTCTTCCGCCTGGGCATTCCTTATAGCGTCGAGGCCGCCGAAATGCTTCAGGAGTTCGAGCCTGCGCGCTTTCCCGATGCCGGGTATCTTTTCAAGGGGGGATTCCATGAACTTCTTGTCCCGCACTTTCCGGTGGAATTCCACTGCAAAACGATGCACTTCGTCCCGGAGCATCTTGAGGAATAATGATGCCTTATTTCTGTCTTCGAGGTCAATAAATTCGCCGCTCAGCAACACCGCCCTGTCGGGCTTCTTCGCGATGGATACGAGGTCGGTATCAATGCCCAGTTCCTCCACCGCCTGCCGCGCTACTTCGAGCTGTCCCCTGCCCCCGTCGATAAGCACGAGATCGGGAACAGAGTCTTCAATGCCCTTCAGCGTTCTCCCCACAATTTCCTTCATCATGGAATAATCGTCCACGCCCTGCACGGTCTTGATATGGAGCCGCCGGTACATCTCCTTTCTGAAATCCCCGTCCGCCCAGTAAATGAAGGCGCCCACCGAACCTGTCCCCTGGATGGTCGAGACATCGAAGGCGCCGATGGAGTGGGGCGCGCGGCTCAGATGCAGCCTGTCGCGCAGGTCGGTAAGAATACCGTCGCCCATGGCTTTCCTGCGAGAGGTGAAATGGAGCTTCGCGTTATCGTCCGCCATCCCGAGAAGGTCAAACTTCTTGCCTTTCTTCGGCGCTTCAATGACCACCCTGCCGCCTCTCTTTTGGGTGAGCCACTGCAGCAGGGCATTCCTGTCTTTCGGCTGCCTGTTGAGCAGGATCAGCGGCGGGGGGATGATCTCTTTTGAATAGAAGAGTTCTATAACGCTGTGCATCACTTCCGCTTCCTCGGTGGTGATGGCTTTTTCAATGAAGAAGTCCTTTGCGCCGATGAGGATACCGTTACGCACAAAGAGCACATGCGCGGCAACGCTGTCATCCTCGCGAAAATACCCGAAGACATCCACATCCCCCAGTTCAGGCGCAAGGACCTTCTGGGACTCGAGTGCCCTCCTGAGCCTGGATATGCTGTCGCGCACCAGTGCAGCCTCTTCGAACTTCATCTCTTCAGCCAGGGCCTGCATCTTGTGTTCGAGATTGTCGAGCAGTCCTTTTCGCTCGCCCGAGAGAAAGAGCTTCACTTCCTGCACAATCTTCCCATACTCCTCAGCGCTGATAAGGCCGGCGCAGGGGCCTGGGCATTTCTTCATCTGGTGCTCGATGCAGGGCCGCAGGGGCTTGTCGAGGGCATGAGAGCATGTTCGCAGGAAGAAGTTCTTGCGGATGAAGGCAATGGCTTCCCACATGGCCTGAGAAGGTATATAGGGACCGAAATAGAGGTCCCCGTCCTTTTTGATGCCGCGCACCACCTCGATGCGCGGCCACTGCTCGGTCATCGTCAGCTTTATGTATGGGTAGTTCTTGTCATCCCTGAGAATGATATTGAAGTTTGGCTTGTGCAGCTTGATCAGGCTCGCTTCCAGGATCAGGGCCTCAAGTTCGCTGTCCGTGACGATGTAAGAGAAGTCCTTGATCTTCCTCACCATCGCCACCTTGCGCGGCTCCAGATTGGAGTTTTCCTGAAAATAACTCCTGAGGCGGTTGCGCAGGTTCTTCGCCTTGCCGACATAGAGGATTTTGTCCCTCGTTCCCTTGAATATATAGACACCAGGGCGTTGGGGGACATGGGACAGTTCTAAAATCATAGGGATACTATATCATAAAGGTTTTCAACTAAATAGGGACATAATACTATTTTTCTGTATTCTTACGCGGCCGTCCCTTTTTGCCATACCCAAGATTACGATTGGTTATCTGTTCAACCCTCCCTATAAATGTCGCGTCACCTATAGGACGCCCAGTTCTAGTAGCATTGCGAAGGGTGTCGGTCAGATCATCCCGTTCAGAAAGCAGAAACCCCTGCCAGTCTACAGTCAATCCCATGATAGAGCGGTCCTTTACAAGCGGGTCTGCATCATTAAGTCCAACATGGAAGCGGGAGCTTGACCATGGATATTCCCATGCCTTCTCCACCATGCCTGCCCTGACCGGATTCAACTCGACATAACGCACAGCGGCGAGCAGGTGGTTCTCGTCCAGCACACACGATCCAAAGCGGCCCTGGAACAAATAGCCGCGAACATTATCCTCCAAGTTTCTGGCACAGGTAAAACGACGGTGTGCTTCGCCAAAGGCCCGCGCGAGAGCGGTCTCTTGAGTAGGCACGGCAACAAAATGAACATGGTTTGTCATAAGGCACCAAGCGATAATCTCAACATTAAAACGGGTTGTCTCCTCACGAATGAAACGTAGATAGTTGTTTCGGTCTTCGTCTGAGCGGAAGACTGTCATCGAACGGACTCCGCGCTGGGTTATGTGGTGCGGATGGCCTGGGGCGACAACTCGCGATATTCTTGGCATGGTCTAATTGTAAGAAAAGACAGACAGTCCAGTCAATAAATAGTATTATGTCCCTAATTTCCTTTAGTCAAATGACCCACATCACCGACGGGACCGCACGACCAAGACACGACCGAAGCTGTAGGGGAAGGCGCGGCCGCTGTGGCCCTCGCGGTCATCGTTGCCATCGTTGAAGTAGAAGTACCACGCGCTGGACGACCCTACTAACTCCGATGTCCATACCAAATTATTGTTAATATTAAAGACAAGGTCCGCATTGCCAGGCTTGGATGTATCATATAGACTCTTCAGTTCTGCCCTTGTAGGCAGTCGCCACCCGCCTCCGGCAAGACTTAAATTCTGGGCATACTTCTCTGCTTCATAGTGGTTCATGCTCTGCCCGTTAGCTGGCGCCCATTGAAGGCCGAGCTTTGAGTCATCAATAACACCCCCCTCTAAGCTGAACCTTTCAGTTCTCTCAACTTTGGGCCTTGGCGCCATCGCGAGTTTCTGCTTCTCTTTCTCAAGTTTCTGGCGCTCTTCTTCAAGGCTCTCTTTTTCTGCCATTAGCGCCTTTGCCTGTTCCAATTCTTCCCTCTCTTTTCGCAATCCCTCTCTTTCTACCTGTAACTTCTTCGACTCTTCGCTGACTTGTGTTGAAACAGGTTCTGCCACAGTTGTCTGAGAACTTTCCGCACACCCGGCAAAGCAGAAGTCCCCCTCAATGCTGCCCTCCATCCACGGTTCCTGTTTTCCTTGTGAGGCAGCTTTGACTTCAGTAACGACACGCTTGAGGGTTTTTTCGATCTCTTGGTTGCTGTCCATTTGTGCAAGCAGTTTGCTGGTGTACAAACCATTGCGTCCGTTGCCGTCCGCTGCCACACTGCCCGGTTTGGTGGCATATGAAATCAGAGTGCCGGAGGGTGCGCTGACGCGAGCCAGGCCTCTGTCTGAAGAACGAAAGCTGCGTGCGTATGGGTTATTGCGACAAGCATCGAGAAACACAAGATTAAGACGGGACTTGGATTCGTCCAGTACAACCATGATTTGTCTCACTGCGAGACTTTGGTTGGGCACGTCGTCCTCAGAGTTTATATCGGCATCCACTGCGGGCAGGTAGTTTTCGCCATTAATCTGAAGTCCATGCCCGGCATAGAACACGAGGGCGACTGCACCAGGTGAGAGCTTGCTTCGAAATTCCCTAAGTGTTCCGCCGATTTGTTTGGTTTGCAGGTTGTAGCGCTCGATAACATTAAAGCCTAGCCCACGCAGTTTGGTCGCCATGTCTTTGGCGTCATTAACCGGGTTTTTGAGCGGCGAATTGGTGTACGCGCCGTTGCCGATAACAAGAGCGATCTTGTTTTCAGAACCCGACTTAGGGACCACCGACACTGTTCTATTCCTTTCGGCGGCATACACTAGGCAGGTAATAGAAAGTAAAAGACTCACAAGCACAAACAGAAATGCCTTCTTATTCATCGTTAGCCCCCCAAAAACGGCTTATGCTACCAATGCCGACATATTACTTGATAATAAACCGCTGCAGCAAGGTAATTTTCACAAAAGAAGAGTCTTGGACTTTGCGAGTACTGTCTCAATAATCGATGCTGGAACGTGATCGACTATTTTTATTTCCCGGGCCTGCCAGTCAATAGAGCGGATTTGATCGGCAAGAGCAACCCCATGGGTTTTATTGGATTCTTCCATGGATACCTCAAACGGATAGCCTTTGACTTTTGTTGTGATAGGACAGACGAGGCAAAGGCCTGATGCTTTATTATAAAAGTTCGGGGAAAGAACGATTGCCGGCCTGAAACCTGCCTGTTCGTGCCCTGATGTTGGATTGAAATTTATAAGGATAACATCTCCTCGTTCCGGGACCTTTTTGTTCAAATCAATTCCTTCCCGACAGGGTACCCAAAGTCAACCTCATCATGCAGGTTTTGGGGGGTAATCCCCCTTACCAGGTCTTTTAGCGAATAATCCATTTTGTCTATAGGCCTTATAATAACTCCGTTGTCGGCTTCGTCTATTTCAATAGCGGAATTAACTCCAATTCCGATTTTTTTAGCAAGTGACCGGGGGATTCTTATCCCAATACTATTGCCCCACTTGGCAGTTTTAGAAAGCATATGGACACCTCTCTTATGACTAATTTAGATTTAGTATATCCTTTGTATATCCGCTTCGTCAAGATCACTGCACCCCGGACAACTTCGACCCACTCCCCCTTTCCCCCATTGCTGGTATAATAAGGCATGTCGTTTTCGTGGACGAAGTTTGTTATTATCCCTCTCCTCACAATAAGCATCGGCGCTTTTGGCGGTTTTGTCTACTGGGGCTTTTCAGACCTGCCTGAAGTGAGGTCCCTCGAAGGGTATACGCCTATCGAATCCTCCTTCGTTTATTCAGCCGACGGCAAGACCCTGGCCGAATTTTACATGGAGCGGAGGAACTTCATCCCCAACTACAAGATACCGGACATCTTAAAAAAGTCCTTTATCGCCATCGAGGACCAGCGGTTCTATTCCCATTACGGCGTGGACTTTATCGGCATACTCAGGGCCGGCTATCGCGACATGATGGCCCAGAGCATTGTTGAAGGCGGGAGCACCATTACCCAGCAGCTTACCAAAATGCTCTTTCTCAGGCCTGAGAAGAGTTTCAACCGTAAAATAAAAGAGGCCATTATCTCGGTCCAGATAGAGAAGCGTTATACAAAGGACGAGATACTCGGCATGTATCTCAACAAGGCCTACTTCGGGGCGCGGGCTTACGGCATCGAGGCCGCTGCCCAGACCTATTTCGGGAAATCAGCGGGGGAGATATCCCTCGGAGAGGCAGCCATGCTCGCGGGCCTGCAAAAAGCGCCTACCCTCTACTCGCCTTTTAAAAACCCTGACAAAACATTGACGCGCAGGCAGGTGGTGCTCAGGAAGATGCTCGAAATGAAGTTTATTGCCCGTGAGCAGTACGAGGCGGCCAATGCCGAGCCCCTGCCCACGAGGCCCCACAACAGGAAATTCGAAGCCCCCTATTTTGTGGAATTCCTGCGGCAGCAGCTTGAGCCGCGTTACGGCGACAAGCTTTACACCTCGGGCATGAAAATTTATTCCACCATCGATCATTACCTCCAGAAAGCCGCGGAGCAGGCTGTGCAGGACGGCATCAGGGCCCTCGAAAAAAGGGGCCGCGGCGGAGTGCAGGCCGCGCTTGTGGCCATAGACCCGAAGAACGGCCAGGTCAAGGCGATGGTGGGCGGCACCGACTTCTGGGAAACGCAGTTCAACAGGGCGACCCTCGCCCTGCGCCAGCCCGGCTCTGCTTTCAAACCCTTCGTTTATATGGCGGCGCTCGAAAGCGGCATGACGGTGGATGACGAGATCCTCGACGAACCGGTCTCCTTTCCCGCCGGGCCGAGGTCGGACAGCATCTGGTCCCCGAAGAATTATGACGGCAAATATCACGGCCTCGTGACCCTGAAAAAAGCCATTGCCCTTTCTCTGAATACCGCCACAGTGCGCCTGGCCGACGACATAGGCATCCACGATATCATCGCCCTTGCCAAGAAATGCGGGCTCAAGAGCACGCTGCAGCCCTACCTGCCCATTGCCCTCGGCGCTTCGGACGTCACCCTGCTCGAACTGACCACCGCATACGGCGTGTTTGCCACCGGCAGGAGGGTTGATCCCCTTACCTATATGAAAGTCCTGAGCAGGGAAGGCATTTCTCTTGAGGAGCCCTTCTCCGCTTCCGAAGAAGTACTCCCTGAAGAGACCGTTGCCGGCATGAGAATACTTCTCAAAGGGGTAGTGGACATGGGTACAGCCACAAAGGCAAGGGAGCTTAAGCGGCCTGTGTACGGCAAAACAGGGACAACAAACGACTTCTCCGACGCATGGTTCATAGGCTTCGACGATTCCCTGGTGGTCGGCGTTTGGGTGGGGAGGGACAACCACAAGCCCATAGGCCCCAAAGAGGCCGGGGCAAAAGCGGCCCTGCCGATCTGGATAGAGTTTATGAAGAACGTCTCGCCGGCCGGCTCAGGAGAGAGTTCCGGCCCCAGCCGCTCAGCCGCCCCAACCACCAATAAATAGTAATAACATCTGTAAAATGATAGAATAAACATTCTATGGGGAAAATCATTGTCATAGCGAACCAGAAAGGAGGGGTGGGCAAAACCACCACAACCGTTAATCTTGCGGCCTCCCTCGCGCTTGCGGGAAAGGACATCCTTGTTATCGACACCGATCCCCAGGGCAATCTCACCAGCGGGCTCGGCATCAACAGGGACAATCTGCAGAAGAGCCTCTACGACGTTTACACCGGGAGGCTCCCCATCGGGGAAGCGATTATGGAGACAGAGCTGCCGCATCTGCATATCGTCCCCTCCACCATCGATCTCCTTGCGGTGGAGGTGGAACTGGTGCAGAGGGACAACCGCGAAAAGGTCCTGCTCAACGCGGTGGCGGCCATCAAGGACAAGTACCGCTACATCTTCATTGATTGCCCCCCTTCCTTGGGGCTCCTGACCTTAAACAGCCTTGTTGCCGCGGATTCTATTATAGTGCCGGTGCAGTGCGAATACTACTCCCTCGAAGGGCTCGGCCTACTTTCGCGCACGCTGAAGCTGGTGAGGGGCTCCTTTAATCCGAACCTCGACATAGAGGGCATTTTACTGACCATGTTCGATGCGAGGAACTCCCTCGCAAACCAGGTGGCGGACGAGGTGAAGAAGTTCTTCAAGGAGAAGGTATACCGCACCATGATACCCAGAAATGTCACTTTAGGCGAGGCGCCCAGCCACGGGAAGCCCGCCATTCTCTACGATATACGTTCAAAAGGGGCCCAGAGTTATCTGTCCCTGGCAAAGGAGATACTGTATGAAAGCGGCATTAGGCAAGGGGCTTGAGGCCCTTCTCCCGGACAAGGGAGACGAGGTCATCCATATAGACGTAGCGAGGATCCAGCCTAACGAAAACCAGCCCCGCAAGGTTTTCAGGGACGAGGCGCTGAAGGACCTTTCTTCTTCCATAAAGGAAAAGGGCGTGCTCCAGCCGGTCATTGTTTCGCGGGCGGGAGACGGCACCTTCAAGCTCATCGCGGGCGAGCGCAGGTGGCGGGCCGCCAACCTGGCGGGCCTGAAGAAGATACCGGCCCTTATCAAGGATGTCTCCTCACAGGATTCCATAGAGATTGCCCTCATCGAAAACATCCAGAGGGAAGAACTCAATCCCATTGAAACAGCCGATGCGTTCCATAGACTAATTAAAGATTTCAATCTCACACAGGAGGCCCTTTCCCATCGGGTGAGCAAAGACAGGGCGACCATTGCCAACTACCTGCGCCTGCTGAAACTGCCGGACGAAATAAAAGCTTTCATTAACAGCGGCAGCCTGACCATGGGACATGCCAAGGCGCTCCTTTCCCTCGAAGACCGCAAGAAGCAGGTAGAGGCGGCAAATGCCGTTGTCAAAGGAGGCCTGAGCGTCAGGGCCACCGAGGCCCTGTGCAAGGGTATTGCAGAGGGGCCGAAGGCAAAGGCGGCGACAAAGACAAAAAAGAAGAAGGACAAGCTGCCCGAAGTGGAAGAGCTTGAGCACAAGCTTACCCGCTCGCTCGGGACAAAGGTAAAGATACTGCACAAAGACAAGAGAGGGAAAATAGAGATAGAGTACTACTCCCTTGATGAACTGGACAGGCTCCTCGAAATTCTCATCCAGGATTAAATAGTAGGGCTTTCAGCCTGTAAAACCGGCCTCGGTGTGCAATCGGCAGGAGAAGGGATTTTACGGGGGTTACGGCATTTTCCTTCCTAACCTTTTCTTCATTGTTGACATCGACAAATATTTTCTTGCAAAACAGCTTGCGTTATCATAGAATGATGACTGATAGAGGCGTATGGCCATTATTTTTTCTATTTGAGGTTAGCATTACTAACTTTTCAATCCCGTGCAAAGGAGGTAGTGTGTATGGATACGGAAACACGTGCAGCAGAAAAGAAAAAGGGAATAAGTGAAGACTGGCTGGCCCTGTGGATCGGCCTCTTTATTTTTGTGCTTTCCCTTGGTGTCTTCGGAGGCACTGATATTCTCGGGTGGGGCATAAGCACAAAAGAATGGACAGATTCGTCAAAGGCCACGCAGGCCGTATCAAAGAAATTTCAGAGTGTAAAAGGTGAAATCACCAAGATCGACAACCAGAAGGTCACGCTTAAAAAAGCAGACGGCAAGGAAGAGACGATCACCTTAAAGGAAGACACCGCTTCACTTAAGTTAGGTGACAAGTATGAGAAAAAAGGCATTTCAGGCGCTTCTTCTCTGTTTCTGACTTATCTTTTCATGCTCGTAATCATGAGCGTGGGCGCTAAATTTCTTAATGCGAATATCGGGAAATTTGCGATTGGCTTTACGATAATATTCTGGCTGAGCTATCTGTGCTGGTTTGCAGGCCACTTTGCATACATAGCAGCTACAAAGGACAAGCTTGAGGCCTTCAAGATTCCGTGGTCATTAAGCCTGACAGGTGAGTCGGGATTTATCATTGCGCTTATGGCCGGTCTCGTCATCGGGAACTTCTTCCCAAAGTTTGCAGAGAAGCTGAAAGAGGCGTCCCGCCCTGAACTGTATATAAAGACAGCGATTGTTATCATGGGCGCCCTGCTGGGCCTAAAGGCAGCGCAGTCTTTCAGCCTCGCAAGTAATATCATGTTCAGGGGGCTTTGCGCGATAGTTGAGGCGTATCTTATCTACTGGGCGGTCGTTTATTACGTTGCCCGTAAGTACTTCAAATTCAGCAGGGAATGGGCAGCGCCCCTTGCATCAGGCATCTCGATCTGCGGCGTATCAGCAGCCATAGCAACAGGCGGTGCAATACGGGCAAGACCGATTGTCCCGATAATGGTATCTTCCCTCGTTGTCATCTTTGCCGTGGTCGAGATGGTCGTCCTACCCTTTGTTGCACAGTTCTACCTCTGGAGCGAGCCTCTGGTCGCAGGCGCCTGGATGGGCCTTGCGGTCAAGACTGACGGAGGCGCTGTTGCGAGCGGCGCAATGACGGACGCGCTGATCAGGGCAAAGGCCCTTGAGATGCAGGGGATCAACTATGAATCCGGCTGGATAACCATGACTGCAACGACAGTCAAGCTTTTTATCGATATTTTTATCGGTATCTGGGCTTTCATCCTTGCTGTATTATGGTGCACAAAGATCGACTGCAAGCCTGGCCAGAAGGCCCGGCCAATCGAAATATGGCACAGGTTCCCCAAATTTGTGATCGGGTATGTACTTACATTCTTTATACTGCTCATGGTCTGCTGGCCGGCATCGCGTGTTGTAAGTCCTGTTGACCAAGAGATTAAGGGACTGAAAAAGGAGATCGCCGTTTCAGAAAAACTGGTTGCTGCGGCGACAGATTCGAAGGCCCCGGCTGTAGCTGAGTTAAGTGAAAAGATCAAAAACACCAAAGACAGGATAAAGGGAATGAATGATCAGGTCAAAACCCAAAGGGCAACCATGGATGCAGCCGGCACTGCTACTGCTGAGAGCAACGTCTTCAGGGTAATGTTCTTTGTTTTCACCTTCTTTTCCATAGGTATAGTTTCAAACTTCAAGAAGCTGTGGGAAGAAGGCATCGGGAAACTCGCAGCGGTATATGTGCTCTGTCTGTTCGGATTCATAATCTGGGTCGGCCTATTTATCTCATGGCTCTTCTTTCACGGGGTAAAACCGCCTACTGTCGGGTGACAGGTAATGAACGTCTTCAAAAATATATCTAAATTAGAAGGAGTCATAAAATGGCAGAACAACCGAAATTAGCCGAAGAATTAAAAAAGATGGAATATGAACCACTGCTTCCGGTTGAGAAAAAGCTGATAGGATGGAGTATCGGGCTTGGAACAGGACTTCTCATCATCCTCTACTGGGTCAGTGCAACGTTCTTCCCCAGCGGACATTGAGGCAACTGCAATGCGGGGCACTCAATGTCCCGCATTGCTGCCCAACTAAGAGTAACCTTGCATACCGACGAATATGAAATATCCCTGTCCAGGGAAATCGTTGTCTGTAACGGATTCATAAAAAGCTACCAACGGCGACTATCAACCATGGAAGGACGCCATGGTATGACCACAGAGGAATTTCTCGACTACTATCTCAGGGGCAAACTCATCACAAGCAGCACTTATGAAAAGTGGCTGAGCTATTATGAGGAGTTAAAACACTGGGTTGCAACCCGTGACGAGTACGAACAGCTTTTACACATCATGAAAATCTCTGCCACCTGACGCGCGAAAAGACTCTAAACAGAGATTGTCAACGCAAATACCGGCTACTTGCACTTACCGTCTCACGTCATACGGCGCAGGTAATCCTCAACCGCCTGCGACCAGACTTCATAGCCCTTCGCGCTCAGATGCACTCCATCGTCGAGCAGGCAGTCGCGTATCACACAGCCGCAGGAATCGGTGAACAGGGCATGGACATCCAGGTAATCCGCCATGAAGTTCTTTGCCAGCTCCTGCCAATCAAAATATTCCGTTAAGGAATCACCGGTGAAAATCAGCTGTTTTTTGTCCATAAGTGGAATTATAAGTCTCTCGGTGCAACGGAAATAAATTATTCCTATGGGAAAAGCGACCGCTTCTCTTTGATAGCGGCCCCGATAAATGAGGTGAAGAGCGGATGCGGCTCTATGGGCTTTGATTTGAATTCAGGGTGGAACTGGCAGCCCAGGAACCAAGGATGGTCCTTCAGCTCAACAATCTCCACCAGTTCGCCGTCAGGCGAGGTGGCGCTTATCACCAGCCCTTTGTCGCACAGCGCCTTGCGGTACTCGTTGTTGAATTCATAGCGATGACGATGCCTTTCCGATATCTCCTTTACGCCGTATGACTTATACGCATTGGTGCCTTCGAGCACCATAGCGGGATAGGCGCCGAGTCTCATAGTGCCGCCCATCTGGGATTCAGCGTTACGCTCTTCCACTTTTCCGGTCCTGAAGTTGTACCATTTTCCCATCAGGTAGATAACGGGGTCCTTAGCAGAGACATTGAACTCCGTGCTGTTGGCCGAGAGTCCGCAGACATTGCGTCCGAATTCTATCACCGCGGTCTGCATGCCGAGGCAAATGCCGAAATAGGGTATTTTCTTTTCCCGCGCATAGCGTATGGCCTCTATTTTCCCCTCGATCCCCCTGTTCCCGAAACCGCCGGGCACAAGAATCCCGTCCACTTCAGATAATAAGTTCTCCGCGCCCTTTTTCTCGATTTCCTCTGAATCCACCCAATGGAAATTCACCCTGGCATTGTTAGCTATGCCGCCGTGTATCAGCGCTTCGGAGAGGCTCTTGTAAGCGTCCTTCAGTCCCACATATTTCCCCGCAATGGCAATAGTGACCTCATGTTTGGGTTCCTTTATCCTCTTGACCACTTCCTTCCAGGTCGAGAGGTCCGGCTCGGACAGGTTGGTCAGGGAAAGCTTCTTGTCGAGGAGCTTATCGAGTCCCTCGCACTGGAAACAGAGGGGCACTTCATACACCGTCTCGACGTCCACGGCAGCGATGACCGCATCAGGGTCGAGGTTGCAGTGGAGAGCTATCTTGCGCTTAACATCGCTTGAGAGCGCCCTGTCAGCCCTGCAGATAAGCACGTCGGGCTGGATACCTATGGCCCGCAACTCCTTGACACTGTGCTGGGTAGGCTTGCTCTTCAACTCCCCTGCAGCGGCTATATACGGTATAAGCGTGAGATGGACATAAAGCACATTCTCCCTGCCCACGTCGTACCTGAACTGGCGTATGGCTTCCAGGAAGGGCAGGCTCTCGATATCGCCCACCGTGCCTCCTATCTCCACAATAATGACATCGTACTCATCCGTTGCAGCGGACTTGATGGCCCGCCTTATCTCATCGGTTATATGGGGGACCACCTGCACGGTATCGCCGAGGTAATCGCCCCGTCTCTCCTTTGTTATAACGTTGAAGTAGATTTTCCCGGAAGTGTAGTTGTTGGCAATCGATGTCCTGGCGTGGGTAAAGCGTTCGTAATGGCCGAGGTCGAGGTCCGTCTCGCAACCGTCGTCAGTGACAAAGACTTCCCCGTGCTCAAAAGGACTCAGTGTGCCCGGGTCGACATTGATATAGGGATCAAGCTTCTGCATGGTGACCCTCAGCCCCTTTGCTTCGAGAAGAGCGCCAATGGATGCAGCCGCAATGCCTTTTCCCAACGCCGATACGACTCCGCCTGTTACAAAGATATACTTAGACATTTTTCGACCCTCTCCAAATCTTCGGGCGTATCCACGCCGATGGTTTCAAACGATGTTTCCCGCACCTTTATAGTAAGGCCGTTTTCCAGGGCACGCAACTGCTCCAGTTTCTCTGTTTTTTCGAGTTCCGACTGGGGCAGTTGGGCAAAACTCAGCAGACTGCTCTTCGTGTAGGCGTAAATACCGATGTGCTTGAACATTTTTGGGACGTCCGCGCTTAAAAAGTCTCTATGGTACGGAATAGGGGACCGCGAAAAATACAGTGCAAAGCCTCCGCTGTTGAATACCGCCTTGACCACATTTGGATCGTTCCCCTCCGCCGCATCCTCAATCCTCTTGACCAGGGTCCCGATCGAGACCCTTTCGTCTTCCATAAGACCGATAACATCGTCCACCATACCGGGGTTTATCAGGGGTTCATCCCCCTGGACATTCACGATAACGGCATCGCCCGCCAGTTCAGGCCTGTTCATCACCACTTCCGCAATCCTGTCAGTGCCGGACTGGTGCGTAACCAGGGTCATGACAGCCTCCCCACCGAAGGCTTCCACCGCATCATATATTCTCCTGTCGTCAGTGGCCACTATAACGGAGGAAACAAGCCGCGCCTCTTTTACTCTCTCGTAGACATGCTGAATAAGGGGTTTCCCTGAGAGGAGGCAGAGAGGTTTTCCCGGGAAACGGGTGGAGGCGTAACGGGCCGGTATAACAACAATAGCGGACATAACTTTTTTTATGATAACATAAGGAGCGGGTATTGGTCATTAAGCATCCTTAATTACGCCTCATGTCCAATAGCCGCGCAATAATACCATAATGAAACAGCTTAAAACACTTTTTAACAGTATATACGGACCTGCCCTGTTGTCAGGCTTCCTCCTGTTTTTGACCTTTCCGGACTTCGACCTTTTCCCCCTTGCCTGGGTAGCCATGGTCCCCCTGCTTTACTTCCTCTTCGATCTGGACGGGAAAAAGGTTTTTAAGGCCGGCTTCTATTTTGGCGTGGTCTATTTTTTCGGCACAACCTACTGGATATACCATTCCATGAACAAATACGGCTCCATTCCCCTCATACCAAGCTTTCTTCTGGTCCTGCTCCTCTGTCTGTATCTCAGCCTTTTCCCCGCGCTTTTTGCCTATCTGTACCGCTCTTTTACAAGAAGGTCGGATATGCCCTCACTCTTCGTGGCCCCGGTCCTCTGGACCACACTGGAATTTCTCCGCTCATACGCCCTGACCGGTTTCCCGTGGTCAAGTCTCGGCTACAGCCAGTATCTCTTCCTGCCCCTCATACAGGTGGCGGATATAACCGGTGTATACGGTATATCCTTTCTCATTGTCGCGGTAAACGGCGCCATTGTCGACGCGCTTCTCCTCAAAAGAAAACACAAAGAAAAGCCTCTCGCCTCTTTCCTCCCCACCTATGGCGGGTTTGCACTGCTCGGGCTCTCCCTGGTGGTGGTCCTTTCCTATGGCTTCTACCGCATGTATCAGCCCAGGGATGGTCATAATGTAAAAGTCGCCGTTATTCAGGGAAATGTGGAACAGGACAAGAAATGGGACCCTGCCTATCAAGAGTCGGTTGTCTCCACATTCCAGCAACTTTCAGTCTCGGCTGCCGGGGAAGCGCCACAGCTCATTGTCTGGCCCGAAACCTCCCTGCCCTTTTATTTCGGAAAAAATAAGGAGCTGACCGAACGCTTTATCTCTTTTCAGCGGCAACTTAATTCTTACCTCCTTTTCGGAAGTGTGCTCTTCAGACATTCGGATACGGCTTCGGGTTACACTAACAGTGCATTACTCCTTGATAAAAATGGCATTATTACCTATAGTTATGATAAAATACATCTTGTTCCCTTTGGTGAATACATTCCACTGAAACGCGTATTGTTCTTTCTAGAAACGCTTGGAGCGGGAGTAGGTGATTATATACCCGGGGAGAGTTACAGAAAAGCAGTTACACCCTTCGGAAGCTTTGGAACTCTCATATGCTACGAGATTGTGTTTCCCGGCCTCGTCAGGAAATTTTACGCCAAGGGTGGGGACTTCATCGTGACGATAACGAATGATGCCTGGTTTGGTAAGACCTTCGGCCCGTATCAGCATTTCAGTATGGCTGTTTTCAGGGCCATAGAGAACAGGAAACCGGTGGTAAGAGCCGCAAATACCGGCATATCCGGTTTTATTGACAGCAACGGCAGGATTTTAGGCAAAACGGAGCTTTTCAAAAGAACGTATATGGTCAGGGACATAAAAACAGACACTACACTGTCCCGCTATACAAAGTACGGCGATATATTTTCGTACCTGAACATTATCTGCGTACTTCTCATGATTGTGGGAAAAAAGAAAGATAGATAGCAGTGGAGGAAATATCATGATTCTGCACAATGATTTAAAGGATGATCTTGCAGCGCTCAAGGAAAAAGTGACCTCTCTTAGAGGTTATCTTTGATGTCGATAAGCTAAAGTCCGAACTGACGGTCATAGATAACGACCTGTTGTCCGAAGAGATATGGTCGTCGCCTGACAAAATAAGGGAACTGCAAAAAGCAAAGGCCTCCATACAGGAAAAGCTGGACCCTCTGGAAATAATCCTCGGCAGGATAGGGTATATAGAAGGGTCCCTCGCTATTTTAGGGGAAGAAGACGGGGAAATCTTCTTTGAGGAATTCAAGAAAGAAATATCTTTCCTGAAACAGGAAGCTGAAGATATAGAGTTTAAAATGCTTCTGTCCGGAGAAATGGACAGGAACAATGCCATAGTAACAATTCATCCCGGCGCAGGCGGCACAGAGAGCCAGGACTGGGCCCAGATGCTCATGCGCATGTACCTGAGATGGGCTGAGCGCCGGGGCTTTAAAACCGAGATTGCAGATATACAGCCGGGCGATGAGGCGGGTATTAAGGGAGTCACCTTTACCGTCGAAGGACCATACGCTTATGGGTATTTAAGGGCTGAAGCTGGCATTCATCGTCTTGTCAGGATATCTCCCTTTGATGCTAACAAGAGACGTCATACGTCCTTCTCCGCGGTGCTTGTATTTCCTGAGATACAAGACGATGTAAAGGTTGATATCAGGGAGGAAGACCTTAAAATGGATACGTTCAGGGCCTCGGGAGCAGGCGGTCAGCACGTAAATAAAGTCTCCTCTGCCGTAAGGATTACCCATATACCGTCGGGGATTATAGTTGCCTGCCAAAGTGAACGGTCTCAGCACAGGAACAGGGAACTGGCGATGAAAATAGTAAAATCACGTCTGTATGATCTTTCCGTAAAAGAGAAGGAAAAAAGGATGGATGATATTATCGGCGATAAAAAGGGAATTTCCTGGGGCAACCAGATTCGTTCCTATGTATTGCAACCTTACCGTATGGTAAAAGATCACAGGTCTAATGTGCAAACAGGTAATGTGGATGCAGTTCTTGACGGGGATATATATCCTTTTATTAGAGGGTTTTTGAATTGGGCAACCATGTCCTCGCTTACTTAATCAACATAAAGCAGCTTTAAGGCAAAAGAGACACTGCTTTTATTTTTTTTAAATATTTAATAGTAGTAGCAATAGGCGCTGTTTAATTGTGGAGAAGATGAATAATTCTTTAGTAAATAGAAAGTTGCAGCCGCTACAAAGGAGCCGGATTTTTCCGGGTGTCTGTTGGTATTTGGAGAGGATTTATTATCAACGGAACTGCCAACATTTTATTGCCCTTGTTTCAACATATAGGATATAATGAGCATGCCAATAGCAGGCGTCCCAAGCACAAAAATGAGTAGTTATTAACAATTGTTGACACATTGTTGATAACTACATGAACAAGCAGACTTTTCCGGGAGGAGAGACATTAGTGCCGGACATGTGCTCCGGTATCGGTGTAAATATATGCCAGTGACATTAGAAGAATTATGGAGTAGAAGTCTTCCCGTGATGGCGGAGAGGGTGGGCGAGAGCTATTTTGAACTCTGGTTCAAGCCCATGAAAGCCCTCAGCATGAAGGACAAGGTCCTGACCATCGAAATTCCCAACAGATTTTTCAGGGAGTGGATTGAGGACAATTACCCCTCTCTTATCACAGAGGTGTACGAAGGAATACTGGGATACCCGGTAACGGTTAAATTCAGGATATCTGAAAAAGAGGACGCCGCCCTGCGCAAACTGGATACGCGTATGGAGAACAGGAAGAACAGGCTTGCGTCCAGGGGCATTTACCTCAGCCCTAAATATACTTTCGATACTTTTGTCGTGGGCGATTCCAACCAGTTCGCGCATGCCGCCGCAAAGAGGGTGAGCGAGAACCCCGGACATGCGTACAACCCCCTTTTCATTTACGGCGGCGTAGGTCTCGGCAAGACGCACCTCATCCATTCCATCGGTAACGCCATAGCGGACAAGAAGCCTGACCTTACCATCTGTTATGTATCGGCGGAACAGTTCACCAACGAGGTTATCTCCTCAATCCGGCACGAAAAAATGGCTGATTTCAAAGATAAGTTCAGGAATGTGGATGTCATGCTTATCGACGACATACAGTTTATTGCCAACAAGACCACTACGCAGGAGGAATTTTTCCATACCTTCAACTCGCTGTATGAAAAACAGAAACAGATAGTGGTTTCGAGCGACAGGGCGCCCCTCGAAATATCCGATATAACCGACAGGCTCAGGTCCCGTTTCAGTATGGGTCTTATTGCCGATATCCAGCCCCCTTCGGTGGAAACAAAGATTGCTATCATAGAAAAGAAGGCCTCGGTCGAGAAGATGGTCATCTCACGGGACGTGGTGGAATTTATTGCCAACCGGGTCAAGTCCAATATCAGGGAATTGGAGGGCTGTCTTATAAAACTGGGTGCGCACGCTTCCCTGACCGGGATGCCCATTGACACGGGCATGGCCAAGATCGTCCTCAAAGACCTTATTGCCGACGAGGACAAGCCGGTGACCGTGGAGGCCGTACAGAAGGCTGTCTGCGATTACTTCGGCGTGAAGATGCAGGACCTCAAGGCGAAGAAGAGGACAAAGGAAATAGCGAATGCGCGGCAGATCGCCATGTATATAGCCAAGCAGCATACGCAGCACTCCCTGAGCGAGATAGGCAAGTGTTTTGGCGGAAAAGACCATGCCACTGTTATCTATGCCTGCAAGCAGATTGAAGAGAAGCGGCGCAAGGACGAGAATCTCAATAAGAGCATTGAGAATGTGGAGAGAAGAATTGCGGGAATATAAGCGTATCTCCCGTTACACTACCCTAAGAAAATAATAACGGAGGGGTTGACCCATGAAGGTGACCGTAGAGAAGGACGAACTGCAGAGAAAACTTTCTGATATTCAGAACATCGTGGAAAAAAAGAACACCATGCCTATCCTGAGCCATTTTCTCCTTGTGGCTGAAAAGGCCGGCGGGTATATCATTGCCACGGACCTTGAAACAGCGTTCAAGGAGCCCATCGCCCTTACCGTTGCGGATGAGGGAAAGCTTTGTATCCCGGCCAAGAAGCTTTTCGAGATAGTGCGGGAAATGGAAGGGGACATTACCCTTGAGTCAATGGATTCCAAATGGCTCAAGATAAAGAGCGGAAAGAGCCATTTCCGCCTGGCATGCCTCTCCGACGAAGAATTCCCTGTCTGGCCGTCCCTTTCCGCCGCAGGCGCTGCCGAGGAAATGGAAATTGAGGCGCCCCTGCTCCTCGATATGATAGATAAGACTTTGTATGCCGCAGGTGAGTCCGATACCCGCTATGTGCTGAACGGGCTCCTCTTCGATATAAAGCCAGACGGTGCCCTTACGGTTGTGGGTACGGACGGCCACAGGCTCGCCCTTTCCAGGAAGACCCTGGAGTCAAAGCTGAAGGAAGAGAAAAAAGTGATCTTTTCCAGAAAGTCCCTTTCCGAACTGAGGAGGTTCCTGGGCGCCGATTCAAAGGTAGTAAAGCTGATTCTCGGAAAGAACCATGTCCTTTTCGAAGTGGGCGCCATACAATTCCTGACCCGTCTCATTGAGGGCACATACCCGAACTACGAGCAGGTGATACCTGCTGTCAGCGAAAAGACCATGACCGTTGACAGGAACCTGCTGATGAAGTCGTTACGCAGGGTCTCCATCATGAGCAAGGAGAGGAGCAGCGCGGTAAAGGTGGATATTGAAGCGGACACCATGACCATCTCGGCCTCCAATCCCGATCTGGGAGAGGCGAAGGACGAAATTGCGGTGGCGTATTCGGCGGGTCCCCTTACCATGGCCTTTAATGCGCGGTATATTCTGGATGCGCTGAATGTCATGAGTTCCGAAAAGATCGCCTTCAAACTTAATGAACCCCTTAACCCCACCCTGATCATGGAAGAAGGCAGGGACGATTATAAATATGTGGTAATGCCCATGAGGCTGTAGATTCATGTCACTAAAGTAAGGAGACAAAATGACTGATAACAATACGGAACAGGTTGAAGACGCCTATGGCGCCGATGAGATAAAAATATTGAAAGGGCTTTCCGCGGTTAGGATGCGGCCCGCCATGTACATCGGTTCCACGAGCATCGACGGCCTGCACCACCTCGTCTACGAAGTGGTGGACAACAGTGTGGATGAAGCGCTTGCAGGGCACTGCACCACAATCGATGTGTTTCTCCATCACGATGGCAGCTGCACGACCATCGACAACGGCAGAGGCATCCCCACAGGGCTTCATACCAGCGACCCCGAAGGCAGGACGGCAGCGGAGATAGTCCTGACCGAGCTCCATGCCGGCGGCAAGTTCGACTCCAAGGCCTACAAGATTTCGGGAGGGCTCCACGGTGTGGGCATCTCTGTTGTGAACGCCCTTTCCGAGTGGCTCGAAATGGAAATAAAGCAGGAGGGCCAGGTCTTCAGCCAGCGCTTTGAGAGGGGCAGGCCGACTGCGCCTCTTGCCGTCACCGGCAAGACAAAGAGCCGCGGCACGAAGATAACCTTCAAACCCGACCCCGAGATATTCGAAGTAACTGAATTCCACTACGATGTGCTCGCGCAGCGTTTGAGGGAACTCGCCTTCCTGAACAGGGGGCTCCAGATAAACATCACTGATGAGAGGACCGAACAGACCCAGGAGTTCCTTTACAAGGGCGGCATCGTCTCCTTTGTGGAGCATCTCAACAAGAACAAGACCATCCTCCACCCCAAGCCTATCTATGTCGAAGGTGAAAAGGACGGCATCTCGGCCGAAGTCGCCCTGCAATATAACGACGGGTATGCCGAGAACATCTACACCTTTGCCAACAACATCAACACGCGTGAAGGCGGCAGCCATCTTGTGGGCTTCAAATCCGCGCTCACCCGTACGGCCAACAGCTACGCTACTGCATCGAACATCATAAAGGAAGGCAAGGAGAGCGTCTCCGGGGACGACATCAGGGAAGGGCTTACCGCCGTTATCAGCGTAAAGCTTCCCAATCCCCAGTTCGAGGGCCAGACCAAGATGAAGCTCGGCAACAGCGAGGTGAAGGGAATTGTTGAATCCATCGTTAACGAGGCCCTTGCCACCTATTTCGAGGAGAACCCTTCGGTTGCGCGGAAGATCATCGAGAAGGCCATACAGGCGGCGCGCGCGAGGGAGGCGGCCCGCAAGGCGCGGGAACTGACCAGGAGAAAGGGCGCGCTGGAAGATACCGGGTTGCCGGGCAAACTGGCGGACTGCTCGGAAAAGGACCCTGCGCGGTCAGAGCTCTACATCGTGGAAGGAGATTCCGCGGGCGGCTCCGCAAAGCAGGGCAGGGACAGGCGCTACCAGGCCATCCTGCCGTTGCGCGGTAAGATCCTCAATGTTGAAAAGGCCCGCTTCGACAAGATGCTCAGCTCAGAGGAAATAAAGACCCTCATAACGGCCCTCGGCACCGGTATCGGGCCGGAAGATTTCAATACGGCAAAGGCGCGGTACCACAAAATCGTGATCATGACCGACGCGGATGTGGACGGCGCGCACATCAGAACGCTCCTGCTCACCTTCTTCTACCGGCAGATGGCGGACATCATTGAAAAGGGCTTCCTGTACATCGCGCAGCCGCCCCTTTTCAGGGTAAAGAAAGGGAAGACGGAGAAGTATGTGCAGAACGAGGCGGAACTCATGACCATGCTCTTCGACCTTGCCGCCGAGGACATCCAGGTGATAACGGGTTCCGGCAAGATAGGCGGCAAGAGGCTTGTGCCGTACCTCAAAAAGATATCTCATTATGAAAAGCTCATTGCCTGGTTTGAAAAGAGAAGGAATGATCCCGAGATCGTCTCTCTTCTGATGAAGTGGGGCGTTGACAGGGAGACCTTCAAATCAAAGGAGGCTGTGGAAGCTCTTATCGGAAGAATTAGCGGGAGCCTCGCCAATGTTAAGGCTGACGAGATACATTTCGACGAGGAGCATGAGACCTATGAGGTAATGCTCAGGCGGCAGAACTACAAGGTGCCGTTGTCCTTTGCCTATATGCAGCACCCCGAGTTCCGGGACCTTACGGCCACGTACCGGGACCTTGTCCAGGCATTGGGCGAGGCGCCGTACCGGCTCGAAATGAAGGGGGATGAAAAAGAGGTCGCTTCACTCAAGGACCTTCTTGCCGCTGCGACCGAACTTTCGAAAAAGGGTTTGAGCATCCAGAGGTACAAGGGACTGGGCGAGATGAACCCGCATCAGCTCTGGGAGACGACCATGGACCCGGAGAAGAGGACGTTTTTGCAGGTGACTGTGGAGGATTCCGTAAAGGCTGACGAGATGTTCACCATGCTTATGGGCGACCAGGTGGAGCCGAGGAAGGACTTCATTACCAAGCACGCTCTTGAAGCTCGGAATATAGATACCTAAATTCTAAATGCTGCGCTGTAATTAATGAGAAGGGGCTGTCTTCAATACGAAGGCAGCCCCTTCTCATTGCAGTATCGACCATACCGCAAAATTTATCTTGATAAACATTATCTGTTTGAAGTATGCTAAATCATGTTTAGTAAAATTACAGATGGCCCCTGTGAAACGCAAGGAAGACATGAGACAGCAAGTTACTGATATAGCGGATATACATCTTGGCTACCAGTTCCGGAAAGGGCTGGAACCTACTGATGACGGAACACATTGGGTGATTCAGATTCGGAATTTTGATGAAAACCTTATTTTAAAGAAGGAGAGCCTGTTTAGGGTAAGGCTCGATAAAACCATTGAACAGTCTCTCATAAAAAAGGGTGACGTACTTTTCCTTTCACGCGGCCATAAAAATTGGGCGGCCCCGATAAGTGACAATTTACATGATACAGTTGCTGTGAGCCACTTTTTCATTCTTAAGATCAGGAGCAATGAAGTTATGCCTGAGTACCTTGCATGGTACATTAATCAGGCGACGGCGCAGGAATACCTGCACAGTAATGCCCGTCGTGGTACACATATGCCACTTATCCCCATGTCCGCTTTTAAGGGACTCATCGTGGAAGTCCCTGCTAAAGAAATACAGGAGAAAATTGTCGAACTGAGCAGATTGATGGAAAAAGAAAAAAGGCTTCTTAATGAGCTTCAGGAGAAGCGCGCTCTTTTTATAAATGCGGTATGCTTAAATGCGTCGAAAGGGAAAAAGGAGATAATGTAATGACGGCGAAAGTCTCGCAGGACGAAATCAACAGCATTGCGTGGGCAGCATGTGACACTTTCAGGGGGCCGGTAGACCCGGCTCAATACAAGGATTATATACTTGTGATGCTCTTCCTGAAATACATCTCCGATGTCTGGAAGGACCACTATGAGAAATACAGCAAGCAATATGGTGATGACGACGAGAGAATCCGGCGCAAGCTCGACCGTGAACGCTTTACGTTGCCCTATGTTGACTATGAGGACAAGGACACAGGGCAAAAAGAGCGGTTTCATGCGGATTTTTACAGCCTCCACGAACGCAGGGCAAGGGCGAATATCGGGGAGTTTATAAATATTGTTTTGGACGCAATTGAAGAGGCCAACAAGGCCAAACTTGAAGGAGTATTCAGGAACATAGACTTCAACAGCGAGGCCAATCTCGGCAAGACGAAAGACAGGAATCGTCTATTGAAGCATATCCTGGAAGACTTCAACAAACCGCAACTCGACATGAGACCGAGCCGGGTTTCCGGGGATGTAATAGGCAATACTTACATCTACCTAATTGAAAAGTTTGCTTCAGATGCGGGCAAGAAGGCTGGAGAGTTTTACACGCCGCACAGGGTTTCAGAGTTGCTTGCCAGGCTTGTCCATCCTAAAGCCGGTGATCGCATTTGCGATCCTTCCTGCGGGTCAGGCGGTCTCCTGATAGAGGCGGCTAAAGAGGTAGGCGGCAAAGATTTTGCCCTTTTCGGCATGGAAGTGAACGGAAGCACATGGGCGCTCGCGAGAATGAACATGTTCCTGCACGGCATGGACAGCGCCCGCATCGAATGGTGCAATGCCTTGACCAATCCGGCTTTGGTGGAAAAAGACCGTCTCATGAAGTTCAACGTAGTTGTTGCCAATCCGCCGTTTTCTCTTGATAAATGGGGTGCGGACTCAGCTACAAGTGATCGTTTTAATCGCTACTGGCGAGGCGTTCCACCTAAAAGCAAGGGAGACTACGCCTTTATCAGCCATATGATAGAAGCGGCCCTTGAAAAAGAAGGCAGGGTTGCAGTTGTTGTTCCGCATGGGGTGTTGTTCAGGAGCGGAGCTGAAGGGCGTATCCGTCAAAAACTCATTGAGGACAATTTGCTTGATGCGGTTGTTGGGCTTCCTGCCAATCTATTTCCGACAACATCTATCCCAGTGGCGATTCTGGTATTCGACCGTTCACGTGAGAAAGGCGGCAGGAACGAAAACCGTCGTGATGTGCTTTTCATAGACGCGAGCCGGGATTACCAGTCGGCCAAGACCAGGAATGTTCTGTTGGAAGAACATATCAAGAAAGTTCTTGGAACATACAAAGCCCATAAAGATGTTGATAAATATGCACATGTCGCGCCGTTTGATGAGATCAAAGGAAACGATTTCAACCTTAATATCCCGCGCTATGTTGATACCTTTGAAGAAGAAGAAATAGATGTGGCAGCCGTCCAGAAGGAGATAGATCAACTGGAGGGTGAACTGGTCGAGGTAAGGGCAAAAATGAAGAAATACCTGGAAGAGTTGGGGGTGAAGTGAGAAGCCGGGATTTGAAGCGCGACCATTTTCGTGAGGTCACGAAAATAGTTATCATGGCTGATATGTTTGCAGACCATTTTGTTAGTGTCAACAATATGGTCAAAATTGCCGTTGTCTCAGAGTTGCCGACAGAAGATGCCCATCAATCTAAGGGGGATTGAACGATGAGTGAAAGCAAGAAAATTCAGATACGCAACAGTACGGCAGAGTTCCTTATCTTTACTTCGCAGGCCGGCGAGCATGGTATTGAGGTCAGAATTGAGGACGAAACCGTTTGGTTGACGCAAAAGCTCATTGCCGAGTTATTCGATGTAAATGTCAGAACAATCAGTGAACACCTTAAGAATATTTTTGACAGCCATGAGCTTGCTCCTGATTCAGTTATCCGGAAATTCCGGAATACTGCCACGGACGGTAAGGTGTATCATACTAACTTCTACAACCTCGACGCCATAATTTCTGTCGGCTATCGCGTTAACTCCATGCGGGCAACACAGTTCAGACAGTGGGCGACCGGCATATTGAGGGATTTTGCCATACGCGGATATGTGCTCGATAAAGAGCGCCTGAAAAACGGATCGTTCTTCAGCAAGAGGTACTTTGAGAACCTGCTTGCTGAAATTCGGGAGATCAGGGCGAGTGAAAGGAAGTTTTACCAGAAAATCACCGATATTTACGCTACTGCTATGGACTATCGTGCAGATGCCGAGATAACCCAAACATTCTTTGCCGTAGTCCAGAACAAACTTCATTTTGCTATTCATGGACACACCGCCGCTGAGTTGATTATTAAAAGGGCTGACAGCGGCAAGCAGAATATGGGGCTGACCACATGGAAGAATTTGCCGGATGGGAAGATTCTCAAGCCGGATGTTTCTATAGCTAAAAATTACCTGACGGAAAAGGAACTAAAAGCCCTGGACCGTTTCGTTACCATGTATCTTGACTACGCTGAAGATCAGGCAGAGCGAGGTATCCCAATGACAATGGAGGACTGGGCCAACAAACTTAATGCGTTTCTGCAGTTTAATGAACGGGACATACTTGATAATCCCGGAACGGTAAGCCAGGAAATCGCAAAATCCTTTGCAGAGAGCGAATATGAGAAATACCGGATCGTTCAGGATCGTCTCTTTGAGTCTGACTTTGACCGGGTCGTGAAGGCATTGGAGCATGAACAGCCGAAGGTGGAAGGCAAGGGGCGGCGTAAGAAATAAATGAGATGGCCCAAGCAGAAGATAGGCTGTCTTTTTGATGTTCAACTAGGGAAAATGCTGAGCGAAAAAGCACGAACAGGCAACCAATATCCCTACCTTGCTAATTTCAATGTTCGCTGGGGAAGCTTTGACCTTTCTTGCCTAAATCAGATGGCGTTCTCAGAGAAGGAAAGAGAAAAGTTCGTAATCAAAAAAGGCGACCTGCTCATGTGTGAAGGCGGGGAAATTGGCCGTTGTGCGGTGTGGGGTGATGATCAGTGCTCGTTTTTCTATCAGAAAGCGTTGCACCGCTTGCGTCCGCTGGATGATCGTATGAATCCGTATTTCCTATACTATTTCATTCTGCACATATCTACCAAGGGTAATCTTCTAAAGCTCGCTGGAGAAACGAGCTTTGCGCATCTTACACAGGAAAAACTCATTGACTTGATGGTTCCCGTGCCACCAAGACACCTCCAGGATCAAATATGTGAGTTGTTGATGAGCTGGGACACCGCTTTCGAGAAAACGGGAAAGCTGATGGAGGCGAAGGAGAAGCGGTTTTCCGGGTTGCTAAACAGGTTTCTAAACCAGGGAAGTATGAAGGATGAATGGCGAAGGGGGAAGTTGAGGGATGTGGTGGAAATAAATAAAGGCCAACAACTCAATGTTGCCGACATGCTTGATACTGGGAAGTATTATGCCCTGAACGGAGGAATAGAACCCTCTGGATTTACTAATAACTGGAATACACCTAAAAATACAATCACAATAAGTGAAGGCGGCAATTCTTGTGGATTCGTTAACTTCAATACCGAGAAATTTTGGTGCGGTGGTCATTGCTACGCACTAAACAATTTAAGCAGCGAAGTATCGCATAAGTATCTTTATCATTTTCTTAAAGCTTGTGAACGCTCATTGATGTCTATGCGTGTTGGTTCCGGTTTACCCAACATTCAAAAGAAGGACCTTCAGGATTTTCCTGTAACATTTCCCTCGCTTTCCGAGCAAAAACAAATTGTTGCAGTCCTCGACACCGGCCGTCAGGAAATCGATATTCTGAAAAAACATGCGGAAGCCTACCGCAAACAAAAGCGCGGACTGATGCAGAAGCTGCTGACCGGGCATTGGCGGGTGGCGGCGCGGGAGGAAGTGGACAGTATAGACGACATGGACGAAATGGACAAAACAATGGACGAGAGGGCTATGAAAAATGGCTGACCAGGATAGTCTGATTCCCAGGCATGGCGGCTTCCGCAAGCTGAAGAGTTTTCAGCTTGCACAGCTTGTTTATGATGTGACTGTGAGGTTTTGTGATCGTTACATTGAGAAGCGCTCGCGTACTCACGACCAGATGGTCCAGGCTGCTCGAAGCGGTGTGCAGAATATTGCCGAAGGCAGCCAGGCCTCCGGCACCTCGAAAAAGACCGAGCTGAAACTGACGAATGTGGCCCGCGCAGGGCGGACCTGATCGCCGGGAGGCCGGCAACGGCTGATGGTGTTGCGGAATGGGTGAAAGAACAGAAAGAAGAAAATGGACGACATGGACTGCTTGGACAACAGAATGGACAGATTGAAAAGTCCATGACGTCCACTCCGTCCACAAAGTCCAAGCTGTCCACTTTTCCTGAAATTGCGGCTAATGCCGCGCTGGTATTGATAGCAGTGGCCTGCAGCCTGCTGGATCGCCAGTTGTCCGCGCAGGCGGCCGCCTTTGAAAAAGAAGGCGGCTTTACAGAACGACTTTTTCGTACACGCACTCAGACCAGGAGACGCATATGAACGGTTTTCGCTTTAACGAAAAATATCTCTCCCAAATCCCAGCGCTACAGCAGCTTATAAGCCTTGGATTCAAGTACCTCACGCCCGAGCAGGCTGTGGCTGAACGTCAGGGAAAGGTCGGAGGTGTGCTGTTTGAAGAGATACTGCGCAATCAACTCAAAGCCATCAACCGTATCCAGTATAGAGGCAAGGAATATCTCTTCAGCGAGGAAAACATACAGTCCGCCATCCAGAAGCTGAAGAGTGTGAAGTGGGATGGACAGCAAAAGACCAATGAGGCGGTTTATGATTTCCTCACCCTGGGAACGGCATTGGAACAGGCCATTGAAGGTGATTCAAGGAGTTTCACCCTGCGCTATATCGACTGGGGAGACTGGAAGAATAATGTATTTCATGTTACGGCGGAGTATAGTGTCGAGCGCACGCGAAGCGACGAGACAGCCCGGCCTGATATTGTGCTCTTTGTAAACGGCATCCCGTTTGCGGTAATCGAATGCAAGTCGCCTAAGGTGGAAGTCGAGCAGGCTGTTTCTCAGTGCATCCGAAACCAACAAGATGAGTATATTCCAAGACTCTTCTCTTATGTTCAGCTTGTAATGGGTCTAAACAAAAATGCCGCCATGTACGCCACAGCCGGTACTGCCAAGAAGTTCTGGAGCACCTGGCAGGAACTACAGGACAAGGAAACTGATGTCGAGACCTGCATCAATAAACAACTATCGCCTGCGGAAAAAGACGAACTGTTTTCAGGGGACTTTGCGGTGGCAAGGAAGTTCTTTGATGCCCTGGAGGCAGAAGGCGGGCGTCAGGTGACAGAGCAGGACAAGACTATCTACAGCCTTTGCCGTCCTGAACGTCTTCTTGAACTCGCTCACAGGTTCACGATTTTTGATGGAGGGATAAAGAAGATAGCCCGCTATCAGCAGTATTTTGTCGTCAAATCAACGCTTGACCGGGTGAAGCAGTTTGATGCCGACGGCCGTCGAAAGGGCGGCATCATCTGGCATACGCAGGGGTCCGGCAAATCTCTAACCATGATCTGGCTTGCCAGAAACCTCGCGCTCGATAAGTCCATTCCCGACCCTCGCATTGTGCTCGTGACCGACCGCGTGGATTTGGACAGACAACTCAGTAACACCTTTGCCGCCTGCGGGTTGGACAGGCACAGGGCGAAGACCGGGCGGGACCTGCTCGAATTGGTTTCGGAGAAGAAGGCAGCCATCGTCACAACACTGATTCATAAGTTCGACAAGGCTTTGAACGTTAAGAAACACCAGGAAGAGTCGTCCGACATCTTCATGCTGGTTGACGAGGCTCACCGCACACAGTTCAAGAACCTGCATGCCCGTATGCGCCAGATGTTCCCCAGTGCGTGTTATCTTGGCTTTACCGGAACTCCGCTCATGAAAGAGGAAAAGAACAACTTCATCAAATTCGGCGGTCTGATCGAGCCGCATTACTCTATCAAGCAGGCGGTCAAGGACAAACAGGTTGTCCCCCTTCTTTATGAGGGTCGGTATGTGGAGATGGTGCAGGACAAGGCAGCCATTGACCTGTGGTTTGATCGTCACACACAGGGGCTAAGCGACGCACAAAAGGCTGACCTGAAAAAGAAATATGCCCGCGCAGAGATGCTGAATAAAGCGGATAAGGTCATTTATATGCGCGCCTTTGACATCAGCGAGCATTTCAGGCAGAACTGGCAGGGCACTCCTTTTAAGGCCCAGCTTGTTGCGCCTGGCAAGCCTGCCGCACTTAAGTATCACGAGTTCCTGAACGAGTTTGGGTATGTTACTTCCGAGGTCATCATTTCACCGCCCGACACACGGGAAGGCTTTGAAGAGGTCGAAGGAGAGGCGGAAGACGAGGTTGTCCTTTTTTGGCAGAAGATGATGAAACGATACGGCTCCGAGGAAGAATACAATAAACAGATTGTCAGTCAGTTTCTTTATGGAGAGCAACCTGAAATTTTAATTGTCGTAGATAAGCTGTTGACAGGCTTTGATGCACCACGAAATACGGTCATGTATCTTTGCCGCACTCTGAAAGAGCATACGTTGCTTCAGGCAATCGCCCGCGTGAACCGGCTTTACGAGGATGAGACCCTGGGCGCTGAGAAAGAATTCGGCTACATTGTTGACCATGCCGGTCTTCTCGGTGAACTGGATCAAGCTTTAACAATGTACGCGAATGCGGGTTTAGAGGACTTTGATGAGCAGGACATTGAAGGGACTCTTACTTCGATATACCAAGAAGTCGCTAAGCTGCCCCAGGCTTACTCCGATCTCTGGGACCTCTTTAAAGAGGTAAAGAACCAATACGACGAAGAGGCATATGAGTTATTGCTCGGTGATACAGCACTGCGTGAGGAGTTTTATCAACGGCTGGCGGACTACAGCAATATACTAGCATTGGCGCTATCCACAGAACAGTTCATAATGAAAACTCCTGATGAAAAGTTAATGCAGTATAAAAATTCACTCAGGAAGTTCCATAGTATGAAGGCCTCCGTGAAGCTCCGATACGCCGAGTCAATTGATTACCGCGATTATGAACCAAAAATAAAGAAGCTACTCGATACCCATATTCAGGCGAACCAGGTTTATCAGCTCAACGAGCCGGTGAATATCTTTGACGATAAGATGTTCAGCCAGGTAAAGGAAGAGCAGGGCTTATACGAAGCTAAGTCTACTGCTTCAAGGGCTGATACAATAGCTCATGCTGTAAAGAAGACAATCACGGAGAAGATGGATGAAGACCCGGCCTTTTACGAGAAGTTCTCCAAACTTATACAGCAGGCCATAGACGAATACAGGGCCAAACGAATTTCGGACATGGAATACCTGAACAAGGTTTCGGCAATTCGCGATAAGGTAGTCACCAAAGAGCATGATGATACCCCGAAAAAGCTTGACAAGAATGAAGACGCGCAGGCTTTTTACGGTTTGCTAAAAACCTATTTTGAAGGCCAGGACATCAACGCGCCTGACTGCAAAGATATGTTGGCTGACGCTGCACTTGCCATTCAGAATATTCTCAGACAGAACAGGAAGGTTCATTTTTGGGATGATGCCGATGCCCAGAAAAAGGCTATCGATGATATCGACGACTTCCTCTATGATGAGATAAAGGGGAGGAGGGGGATATCGCTGAGTGTTGAGCAGATGGACGAGATTATTGAAAGCTCCATGAAGCTTGCCAGGCGCAGGATGCCGTCATGAGCGTTGCGTGCGGAAGCATTGATTACGGCAAAGACAAGATGAATTTTGCTGTTGTCTATGCTGACAGGAAGACTATGGAAATAGCTGTCCACCCGGATGCGAGGGTTGTAGTAAAGGCCCCCAGAGGGACTTTATTTAAGAACATTCTGGCACGGGTGACAAAGCGAGCCCGCTGGATTAAGAGACAACTTGATTACTTCCGTCAATTCGAGCCGCGTACCCCATCCCGTCTTTATGTAGGAGGCGCAACACACCTGTTCCTCGGACGACAGTACAGGTTGAAAATAAGAAAAGCATGTGAAAGGGGGGTGAAACTGAAAGGGAAGTTCTTTTATATAGCAACCCCAGATCCCGCTGATACCCAAAATATTAAAACTCTATTAGATGAGTGGTATATAGAACATGCCCGAACAATATTTGAAAAGCGCTTGGAACTGTGGCATAGCGCCGCGAAGAGTTTAAAAATTCCGCATCCTAAAATCCGCTTAAGAAGGATGCTGCGGAGATGGGGCAGTTGCGGCAAAGCAGGCTATATCCTGTTGAATACTAAACTCGTCACAGCCCCTTTATACTGTATCGATTATGTCATCGTACATGAGCTTTGTCATCTGAAGGACCATACGCATGGTAAGGGTTTTTACAAACTCCTTTCAAAATATATGCCAGACTGGGGAAAAAGAAAAGAGCGGCTTGAGAGATTCCTGATATGAGAATGTGTATGTACAACGGATTTAAGTAAAATGAGATACGTATTTATAAAGGTACTAACCACGCTGCGAGTCAGGCTTGCCAAACATAATAATTAATGCTATATTTAGCATGAAATTAAGCATCACAGGAGGTGCGACATGTCACAAATAAGCCCCTCGGAGGATATCCGCTCAGTAACTGACCTAAAGCGAAATACCCGCGATATTCTTGATCATCTGCATGCCACAGGGCGGCCGGTCATTCTTACGGTCAACGGCAAGGCCGACTCCGTGCTGCTGGACGTGCTTGTTTACGAAAGACATCTGCAGGCAGGGAATCTTGCAAAGCTTCTCGCCCCGGCTGAACTCGATATAGAAAGCGGACGCACACGATCTGCCCGGGACTTTCTCGAAGAGTTTAAGCGTGTCGAAAAAATTCAGCGTTGACATTACCGCAACCGCCGAAGCGGATATCGCCGGAATATGGGAGCATATCACCCAGGACAAACCTGAGGCGGCAACTGCCTTTGTCCTGCGCCTGGAAGAACAGATTGTCACGCTCGAAAACTTTCCTGAGCGTTGCCCGCTTGTCCCGGAAAACGAACTGCTCGGCACTGCCTATCGCCACATGGTGTACGGGAACTACCGAACCATCTTCAAGATTGTCGGGGCCAGGGTAATCATCTTGCGGGTGCTGCATGGAACGCGGTTGCTGGATATTGGACTGCTGGAGGGGTTGGTGAACACATGAATCACTTACCCTCGGATTGGGAAAGAGACCGGCTCACGCCCACCTGCCGGGCAGGTTTCATATAGCTGCCATACTAACCTTTTCGTTGCCCTGGCAGAATCCAGAGAGGGCGCCCTGGAATTGGCAAGACTTGCTGTTGCACACGTCGAGCTTGTCAGTGGAAGAGAGATGATTAAGAAATAGGCGGAAGCTGCAATGTAGCATAGCTTTCTCTTTTGCTGTATTATTATGGCATCAGGTATTAAGGAGGAACGTGTGCTGGATATCGTAATATTGATTGTCGTAAGCCTGCTGTTTATTTGGCCGGCATTTTTGAACGCGCAGAAGAGAAATTATATCAGGGCGGTTCTGATCGCGCTTGCAGGCATCTTTGTATATAAAGGCATCTATGCTGGAGAAAGGCTTTATACCGACTTCCTGTGGTTCCAGGAAGTCGGCTTTACGCAGCGCTTCTGGAAGCTGCTCATGGTTAAAGTCACGATGTTCTCCATTGGCGGCTTATTTGCCGCCCTGTTCGGGCTGCTCACAGTACTGACATGGAACCACTATTTCAAGAAGGCAAAACCCGAGTATAGCCTGCACCCAAACCGTATCCTTATAGTACGCGCAGGCATGCTTGCCCAGTTCTTCGCTTTTATCGTGTTCGGCCTCGGATTTGCCGAATACTGGAACGAACTGCTGCTCTACATAAACGCCATGCCCTTTGGGAAAGTGGAGCCCGTATTCAGCAAAGACATAGGTTTTTATATTTTTACCTTACCGTTCATTGAGGTCTTTGCCGGTTTTGCGGAAAATATCCTGGTATACAGCGTCATTCTCGCGGCAGCTCTCTACTTTTTTGAAACAGTGCTTTTTAAAAGCCTTGAATTTTTTGAACAGTATGCCAATGTGAGAAGAATTTCCCTGGCGTCTTTGGTGGACCCCTTTGTGCACAGGATAGTGTCCCATCTCTCTATTTTGTCCGTAGCGGGAAGTCTGATTATCATGCTGAACACAATGGTAAGCCGCTGGGAATTGCTCTATTCACATCGCGGGGTGGTCTACGGCGCGGGCTGGACCGACCTTAATGTGCAACTGCCGGCCTATACGGCAATGATCGTGGTTTTAGGCATCTGCGCTGTTGCCTTTCTGGTTTCTGCTTTCGCGAAATCAACCCGGAGAACAATAACTACTTTCGGTATCGGGGCCGCCTTGTTCCTTGTGGTGAAAATTTTCGGGGTAGGTATCATCCCGGAAGTCCTCCAGCATTTCAGGGTCTCGCCCAACGAGCTTCCCCTGGAAACCCCGTACCTGCAAAGGAACATTGCGTTTACAAGAGACGCCTATGGCCTCAACGACATTACCGAAATCGACTACCCTGTGAACACGGCCCTGGAGTCCATCTCAAAGAGCGACAAGGCCATCGTGGACAGTATCAGGCTCTGGGACCCCAAAATACTGCAGGCGGCAAATAATCAGAACCAGGCCTTGCGTCTCTATTATTATTTTGCTGACGTTGATGTGGACAGATATGTCCTGAACGGTAAACTCTCCCAGGTGATGCTCTCCCTCCGTGAACTCAACCAGGAACGGCTCGCACCGCAATCCAAAACCTGGCAGAACCTGAGACTGGTCTACACTCACGGCTATGGCGCTGTTGCCGCGCCTGTAAACCGGTTCGGCCAGGAAGGGCTTCCCGATTACCTGCTGAGGGACATACCGCCGGCAACGTCGTACCCTGAACTCAAGCTCGACCAGCCCAGAATCTATTTCGGGCAGGAGACCTTTAACCTCGTCTATGTGAACACAAAGGTCAAGGAATTCGACTATCCGAAAGGGGACGCAAATGCCGAGTATACCTATGCGGGCAAAGGCGGCATAAAACTCGATACGCTTATAAAGAAGCTGGCTTTTGCCCTGAAATTCGAGGGCATCAGGATGTTTACAACCCAGGAACTCACCCCTGAAAGCCGTTTGATGTTCCGGAGGGACATAAATGCGAGGGTCAAAACGATCGCCCCTTTTCTGCGGTATGATGCTGACAGCTATCCCGTTGTTGCCGAGGGCAAAATATATTTCATCTGGGACGCCTACACAACAGCGCATACCTACCCCTATTCACAGCCTTCGGGGAACGACGATATTAACTACATCCGCAATGCCGTTAAAGTGGTTGTGGATGCCTATAATGGTACGGTGCAGTTCTATATTGCCGACAAGACAGACCCGATTGCACAGGCCTACGCCAAAGCCTTCCCCGGGATGTTCCTGGACATCGCGGCAATGCCTGCGTCCCTGAGGCAGCATGTCAGGTACCCTGAGGACCTGCTGAGCATTCAAAGCTCAATATACACGACATATCACATGAATAATCCCCAGGTCTTTTACAATCGCGAAGATTCCTGGGAGGTGTCGCGTGCCGCGGCAAAGGCAGAAGAAGCACACCATGTTACACCATACTACCTCATATCCCGGTTGCCTGACAGCGAAAAGGAAGAATTTGTGCTCGCCCTGCCTTTCTCCCCTTATTCCGGCGACAAAGGCAATCCGCGTAACAATATGGTTGCCCTGCTCATGGCGCGATGCGACGGTGACAAATACGGCAAGCTCGTACTTTACAAGTTCCCGAAGGACAAACTTGTTTACGGGCCTCTGCAGATAGGCATCAGGATCAACCAGGACGAGGTCATAAGCAAGGACCTGACGTTGTGGAACCAGCAAGGTTCATCGGTGGTATTCGGCAACCTGCTGGCCATCCCTTTATCGAATTACCGGTTGATGTATGTACAGCCTATTTATCTTCAGGCCGCTGTGGGCAAGATGCCTGAATTGAGGAGGGTGGTGGTGGTATTCGGAGACCAGCTGTCCTACGGTACGAGCTTCGAGGACGCACTGAACAAGTTCTTTACCGGCGGCTATGCACGGGAAGTTCCCAAAGAGACAGCGAAAGAGACAAAGGTCAAACCCGAGGCCCCGAACAAAGACTTAATCAAGTCCGCGGCGAAGTATTATGAGCAGTACCGGAATCTTATGGGACAGGGCAAATATGCGGAGGCCGGGAAAGCCCTTGAAGAACTGGGCCGGATACTGGGGAAAGTAAAGTAAGTCTCATCTTACTCAGCGGCTCTATGATCTTGTTGAGGACGGCGTAATAACAATATGTTATGTCCGGCTAAAGAGCTTATCTCCGGACGGCCTGCTGAAAGAAGCTCCTAAATTCTGTACTCGTGCGTGAAATCCTTGTCGTACAATTTAGACTCTTTCCCCAGTGACATCTCAGAGGCCCTGAGGGCATCGCCTACATAGATCAGAGCGGTCTTTTTAATCCCCGCTCTTTCCACCAGTGCCACAAGGTCCTTCAGTATTCCCCGTACAACCCTTTGTCCGGGCCAGGAAGCCTTTTCGATAATGACCACCGGTGTATCATCAAGGTATCCTTCCAGCAGTTCGTCCCTCACTTTTTCGGCCATGCCCACGCTCAGGAAAATCACCATGGTCGCCTTGTGCTGCGCCAGGTCGCCCAGGCGTTCGGCGGCAGGCACCGGAGTCCTTCCTTCGAGGCGCGTGAATATTACGGTCTGGCTGATTTCGGGGATGGTGAGTTCCTGTCCCAGGGCTGCGGCCCCTGCCATGGCAGAGGAGACGCCGGGGACGACCTCGTACCCTAAGCCCAAATTCCTGAGCCTTTCGATCTGCTCGGAAATGGCGCTGTAAAAAGATGTGTCTCCGGTATGCAGGCGGACAACCTGTTTGCCTTGCATAACAGCTTTTCGTATTACTTCAGTCGTCTCATCGAGGTCCATGGTTGCGGAATTGTGGACCTCGGCTTTGATGTCCCTGAGCAGTTCGGGATTTACCAGGCTTCCTGCGTAGATGACGACATCGGCCTCGTCGAGAAGCCTTCTCCCTTTGAGCGTTATCAGTTCGGGGTCTCCCGGCCCCGCGCCGATGAAACAGACCTTACCCATTGCCCGTCTCCTTTATCTTTTCTTTTATGTAGTCGTGCAAAAACGCGACCATCCTTTTGATCTCCTCAGTCTGCGGCAGGGTGCAGGCAATCCTGTTTATGTAATCTTCCGCGGTGATAATGGTAAAAGAGACGGCAAAGTTCAGGTCGTACATCCATGAGAGCTGGGTCAGCTTAAAGTCGTTCAGCGTCCTTAGCATGGTGAGGGGAATAAGCTGTTTGTTGAAAATGCGCTCCAGCACTTCCGGCGAGTACCCGGGTATATCGGGAAGTCCTATGCCTGCGGCAGACGGCCTCTCATCCTCAGGCTTGCCGTAATACTCAAAGAATATCCGCCAAATGTCGAGCTTGTCGGCATCGCGTATCATTTTTAAAAAGAATTCCGTTTCGTTGTCCTGGAGATCGGGCACCCTGAAGGCGTTATGGAACTTCACCGCCGTCATGATGATATGTCGCTCTCTTTCCGGAAGCGCGCTGAGGACGGCGTTCTCCGCAAGCACCCGCGCTCCGAATTCTCCGTGGTTGACCGAGATGCTGTCCCTGAATGTTCCGTAAACGGCATACTGGGGAAACCTGCCCACGTCGTGGAAGAGGCCTATGGTTTCGGCCATCATTGCCCTGTTTTCGTCCAGTCTCTCCTCTCCCGCTATCCGCAATATATTTTCGCAGACATGGAGGCTGTGAGTTTCCTTCATTTCGATGTTCCTGTTGTCTCCCTCATCGGGGGTGTAGAAGGATTTTACATACTCCGCAAACCATTGCCTGAAATAATGCAGATCTTGTCCGGTCATTTTCTGACAATCACCAATGAGAAATAATTGAGGTCGCTTTCCGTCACATCCAGAATATTGCGGACTATCTTCTCATCACTCATGCCGGCCCGCGATACATAAAGGGCCTTTGTTGTGAGACCAGTTTCCGCAAGCGCCCTGATGATTGCACCCAAGACCTTGTGGGCCTTCATAAGTACAATGGTATCGAAGCTCTCAAGCACGCTGGTGAGGGACTCCGTGTACGTAGCGGGGATAATGGCAATCTTGTCATCGGCCAGGCCCAGGGAGATGCCGGCCCTCGCAGCCGAGGCATTGATGGAGGAGATGCCGGGCACTATCTCTATGTCGAGTTCCGGGTCGAGTTCGAGGAGCCTGTCGTAGAGATAGAAGAAGGTGCTGTAGATGCCGGGGTCGCCGATGGTGATGAAGGCCATGTCGATGCCCCTGCCCAGAATGCTGAAGACAGTCTCTACGGTTTCATTCCATTTGGTATCGAGCAGGCAACTCTCCTGCGGCGCTTTGCGGTCCCTGGCAGAGGCGGTCTTCTTCATTGGGAAATGGGCCTCGATTATCTCCTTGCCGTCGAGGTCCACCACATGTTTAACGATCGAGAGTGCAAGACTGCTGCCTTCCTCCCGCCCCTTGGGCACGCAAATGCAGGGGACACGGTTAAGGATCTTCAGCCCCTTTATTGTCAGCAGTTCCGGGTCACCCGGGCCCACACCGACAACATACAGCTTGCCTTTCATGCTTTTGCCCTTTCTCCTTTAATAATAAAAACAGGGTTCAAAGAACTCATATGCCTCTTTCCGTCCAGAATACGCGAGCGCGCCACGGATACCTGGGAAAGGGTAACATTGAATCCTGCCGCTTCGAGATTTTTGACCGCACTCTCCAGACTCTCGAGTGTCGTAGCGTTAATTACAATAATTCCGGAGGGCATTGTCCCGCTGACAAGGCGGATGATCTCCTCCATATTCCCCCCGCTGCCGCCGATGAAGACCCTGTCCGGCGCTGGCAGCCCTTGCAGAGCTTCAGGCGCGGAGCCCTGTATTACATGCACGCCGGGCGCATCGAGGCGTATCTTGTTCTGCCTGATAAGCGCGATGAGTTCATCACTGCGTTCAACGGCGAAGACCTTTAATCCTGAGCAGAGCCGCGCTGCCTCAATGGATACCGAGCCGGAGCCCGCGCCTATGTCCCATAGCACTCCTGAAGGCGGGAGGCGCAAGGCATGGAGGGTGACGGCCCGCACCTCGTCTTTTGTGATGAGCCCCCGCGCATGAAGGATTTCATTTTCCTTGAGCCCGAATACCGGCGAGGAAGACTTCCGCTCATGCGCAGGGCCTTTTACGATGACGATATTCGGTTCGCCGAACACGGCCCCTGCAATCTCATCGGGCGTTCCGGCTGTGATCTTTTCATTATCATACCCGAGCCGCTCGCATACGTACATCTTCACCGAAGCCTGATCAGCAAGGGCCGCCTGGAGCTGGCCGGCAATCGCGGGAGGATTGTTTTCGCGGTCGGTGAGGATTGCGAGCGTTCCGTGCTTTTGGAGCAGCCAGGGTATCTCCCCGATGGTATAAGGCAATCTCCTTCTTTTTGCCGGATCGGGGCCGCCGTGCAGGCTTATGAGGAACGCATCATCCCACGGTTCCTTTATGCGCGAAAAGGCCACCTGTATACTCGAAAGCTCAGGGAATATTTCGACAGTATCTTTTCCGAACTCGTTAATGGCCCGCCGTCCGATGCCCGAAAAAAGGGGGTCTCCCGAGGCGAGGAGCGTAATCCTGGAGGGCTGAGGGCCTTGCAGCGCCGACCTGATGAACCCGATTGTCTCTTCTATGGAGTTGATCACTTTAACTTTATCCTTGACCGCTTTGAACTCCTTATACCCGGCGAAAACCTCGAAAAGCCTTTTGGACGCAAGGACGCACTCTGAAGCGAAGAGCAGTTCCCGGGCCTTATTATCCAGGGGCTTGTAGCCGATGCCTATGACATAAAGTTTATTCACTCTCTGCAATGATCTCTCCTTCGTAGGATACGAGATGGCTGATGACTGGAATTCCAGCTATCTCTTGCGCATACATCCGGCCCGCCGCACAAACCTTTGCCAAAAGAGAAGGTGAATGCCTATGTGTGGCGGTGATGTAGTCCAGCACCTCGCGGGCTGTGTTGAATTCCCTGTCAGGAGGAACAACGATGCCTAGCCGGTTCAGCAATTCCACCGCTTTAGCAACATTGATGGCCCCGTGGCGCACATGGGTCTGGGGCGTGGACATGGCGATCTTCAGCATTTTGGCCCATTGGGCGCAGAGATGAATTTTATCGAACAGATGTTTTTTGGCATCCAGAAGCGAGAACTCCAGGTAGTCGCCCATCATCACATACGCTTCTTCGGGGAGCCCGTATTTTTTCATATGCGCCTTTTCAGACATCCTTCCAGCCGAGAGCACAACTTCTTTGTTATGGGTGGCCTTTGCCACATCCATGGCCGCGGTGATGGAGGCTGTCCAGGCTTCGGTCGAAAGGGGTCTGACAATGCCGGTCGTGCCTAGTATGGATATGCCGCCCACGATGCCCAGGCGGTGATTGAGCGTCTTCTTCGCCAGTTCCTCGCCCCGTGGCACAGAGATGGTCACCTCCAGTGATGCCGGGGACAAGTCCCCTCTGTCTTTGCTTTGAAGCGCTTCCTGGACTGCTGAGGTGATCATCTTTCTGGGAACGGGATTGATTGCCGCTTCGCCCACCGGCATGGACAAACCCGGCTTGGTCATCACGCCGACACCTTTGCCGCCCTTGATAACAAGTCCGGAAGTTTCAGAGATTATCTTTATGTCAGCCCTTATCTCCGCACCGTTTGTCACATCGGGGTCATCCCCCGCATCCTTAATCACGGAGGCCCAGGCTGCATCGTCATGGCTGTTAAACCCGGAATCATGAATCGTGAAATCGGCCCTGGCGCCGTCCGGCAAGGGAATCCCGACCCTTCCTTCCCCTCTATCCCCGGCGCTTAGGAGTATGAGCGTTGCAGCCTTTGCCGCGGCTGCCGCACAAGCTCCTGTGGTGTATCCCGAGCGCAGTCCCTTCTTTCTCAATATTCTATCCCCAGCCGCGCCTTGATGCCCTGTTCCTTGTAATGCTTGACAGACTTCATCTCGGTGACGAGGTCCGCTACCGCGATGATTTTTTCGGAAGCGTAGCGACCGGTAATGATCACCTCCATGTTTTTGGGCCGTGCGGTAATGACAGCGAGCAGGTCGTCTGCGCTGAAGAGGTCATAGTGCACAGCTACATTTGCTTCATCGAGTATCACCACATCGTACATTTTTGAGCTCAACGCCTCTGCTATTTCCTGCAGGCCCTTCAGAGATAATTCCCTGTCGGCCTTTGTGGGCTGGCGCTTCATGATGAACCCCCTGCCGTACTGCCTGACGGTGATGAGGTCGGAAAACCTTTCGAGGGCCTTGTGCTCGCTGCATTTCCTTTTTTTTATGAACTGGGCAACAAGCACTCTGAGGCCAGCGCCTGCGGCCCTCAAAGCCAATCCGAGCGCCGCCGTGGTCTTGCCCTTGCCGTCGCCGGTATAAACCTGTATGTAGCCTTTACGCATGGAGCCTCAGTATCTCCCTTCTCGCCTCTCCGATAGTGAGAGGTATTTTTTCAAAAGGTATGTTGTCCTCGTGTTTCAGCCGGTATATAAGTTCAGCTATCTGGGGAAGTCTCAGTTTTACTTCAGCCATCTCTTCAGGAGCGCTGAACACCTCCTCCGGCGAACCTCCCCGCACAATGGAGCCCTTGCTCATTATATACAGGCGGTGCAGGAAAAGGGGGACGAGGTCAACGCTATGGGTGGCCATGACGATGGTCACACCTTTTTCCCTGTTCAGTTTTGTGAGCAGGCGCATCATCTTGTATTCACCCATGGGGTCCAGCCCCGCAGTCGGCTCGTCCAGGAGCAGGATCTCGTGCCCCATGGCCAGGAGTCCCGCTATGCAGACCCTCTTTTTCTGCCCGTAACTCAGGTTGTGAATGGATTTCTGCGCGTGCTCCTCCATATCCACATCCCGCAGGGCCTCCCTGATCCGGTGAGCGATCTCTTTCTGGGAGACGCCCATGTTGAGAGGGCCGAAAGCCACGTCCTCGTAAACCGTAGGCGCGAAAAGCTGGTCGTCGGGGCTCTGGAAAACCAGGCCCATTTTGCGGTATATGTCCTTGGGTGAAAGTTTCCGGATGACATGTCCGTCCAGCAGGACTTTCCCGTTGATGTCCCTCATCAGGCCGTCCATCACCTTGAGGAGTGTGGTCTTCCCTGAGCCGTTGGACCCCAGAAGGCCGATGAATTCTCCACGCCTCACATCGAGTTGAATATTGGAGAGGGCCTTTGTCCCGTCCGGGTAGGTGTATTCCTCCACGGTCACCGAGAGCCTGCTTTCGTGATGTCCGGCGCGCGCTTTCATATTTTCCAGACCCCCCCCATGGCAAGGAGGAAGAGGGCGGAACAGACCACCTCGAATATTTTAAAGGGTTTGTGCTTTAGCAGCGGCATGGTGCCGTCGTATCCTCTTTGTACCATGGCAACGGTGGTGTTCTGGCTATGCTCGAAGGCTTTGAGTACCAGGGCGCCTGCCAGCGTGCCGAAAGAATTCAGCCCGCGCCTTATCGTGGAGTAGCCGAGGCGGTTCTTCTGCGCATTATAGATCACCAGCGCGTCCTCCAAAAGGACGAAGATGTACCGGTATGCGAACATGAGTATTTCGATGAGGCTCCGGGGAATGCGAAGCCACGAGAGTCCTGCCATGAGTTCGGCAAAAGGGGTCGAAAAACCGAGCAGCACAGTAACGGAAACCGCCCCCGCGATCCTGCAGCCTATTATCAACCCTTCCATAAGTCCGTCCTTATGGCCGACAATCTCGAAGCCCGGAAGACCCAGTGAGAAGAGCGCCACATGTCCCGAAAAGAAGAGTTTGAGCAGGACGAGGACGACGATGATGAAAAGGGGCTCTGACAGCCGGAGGACGAATGTCCTGAGAGGCACTCCCATCCGCCAGCAAAGTCCGAGGCTGAGGAAGAGGATGAAAAGGGGAAAGCCGAACCCCTTGCAGCTCAACACCAGCCCGAGGAGGGTAAGGCAGATGAGGAGTTTCAGCCGTGCGTCCGCCCTCGCAAGAACATGGCCGGTTTTGAAATGTTCGGAAAAGAATTCCATTTAATCCTTTATCCGCCCGGCGTCATTATCTGCAGTATTAAACGATGACGTTTCAGGCTCCTTCCGCTTCTCCATCAGGGCCCTCCAGGAATAGCCCGCTACAAAACCGCCAACCGTGCCCGCCAGCAAGAAAACAAAAAGAAGGATATCTCCCTTGTCCGTATTGATCAGGGGTTCCCGCGTTTCCCTGCCGTGCTCTTTGGCTATTTTTTCCACCACGGCCTCATCAACTCCCGGCCACTTTTTTGCTTCTGGTTTTTCACCGCCAAGGGCTGGGAGCGCAAAAATGAGGAGTATGTATACAAGAAAAAATAGTCTCATTCCGCTGTCTCCCCCGGTTTCAGCACCTTCATCTTTACCAGCAGGTCGGGTCTCTTCCTGTGGAGCAGCATGACCATGCCGGCGGTCATCGCCCCCTCCAGGATGCCTAACGGAAGCTGTGTGGGTATGAAGGCGATAAGGATTTTTGTGAAAATCGGGAAGAAGGGGGAATCTCCCCGGATGCCCGCCGCCAGTTCCAGGGATGTGCCCAGATACGTTGCCCAGTCCGCCAGCAGGCCTGCTGTGAACCCCGACACTGACAGGTTGACCCCAAAGGCCCTCAGGAGCCTGAAGGTGAAATAGCCCGCAAAGGAGCCCATGATTCCCATGGATACGATATTGGCCCCCAGGGTGCTCAAACCGCCGTGGGCGAGGAAAAGGGCCTGGATGAGGAGCGCCACTGAGGCGACCAGTATGCTTAGAAAAGGGCCCAGGAGTATACCTGAAATGCCTGTGCCGCAGGGATGGGAACAGGTCCCTGCCGTAGGCACCGGCACCGGCATGCAGGAGATAATGAAGACCACCGCAGCCATAAGCCCTATCAGGGGTTTGAAAGAGAGGTCATCCGCTGAGACCGTGTTGAGCTTCCGTAGGCCGAGGGCGATGAAAGGCAGGGCCACTGCGAACCAAAAGGCCGCCCAACTGAAGGGAAGGATGCCTTCGGGTATATGCATTGCATGGGCCGGCGTTGCATACATCACCAGCCAGACCGCGGCGCCTGCGGAAATTAATCCTATGCTCTTGCGGTTTCTCATTCTCCCGCGGCCGTTTTCAGCAGAGCGTTAACAATGGCCACCGCTACCGGCGTGCCGCCTTTCCTGCTCAGGGTGGTTATAAAGGGGAAGTCCTGCGCGGCGAGCAGCGCCTTGGATTCATACGCTTTTACAAAGCCCACCGGCACTCCCACCACGAGGGGCGGCTCCTTCATCGGCTTTGCGTTCAGCAGTTCGATGATTTTCAGCAAGGCGGTCGGAGCGTTGCCGATGGCTATGATGCCGATATCCTGGGTCAGATATTTTTGCATGGCGAGTTCAGCGCGCGTCTTTTCAGTCTCCTTTGATTCGCGCACCACGTCTTCGTCCGAGATGCCGCAGACCACCTTGCCCCCCCACATTTGCAGCCATCTCCTGTTGATCCCGGCCCTGACCATCTCCACGTCGGCGAGGATGGTCTTGCCCGCCTTGATGGCCGCAAGTCCTGTTTCAATAGCGCGGGGATGAAAGACGAGGGTCTTTTTGAAATCGAAATCCGCTGTGGCATGAATGACGCGCTTCACAATGGGAAGCCGGTCCTGCGGCACATTGCTCATGTCCTCTTCTTCGGAGATTATTTCGAAGCTTCTCTTTTCGATATCAGCCGGAAGAAAATCATGGGAACTCCTGATCCTCTCGATGACCACCTGCACCAGTTTTTCATGGATGCCGAGGGGCTCGGTGTAGATAAATTGTACGTCCGGGTAGAGGCCCCTTGCTTCCTGAATTATATCCGGGATGTCTTTAGTCACATGCATACCCGAACTCAGGAAATATGGGTGAATGATTATTTTTTTCGAGCCCCGGTCAACGCACTGGGCAATGGCGCCCATGATGTCGGGGTCGGAGAACTGGAGGTAGGCCGCCTGCACGCACTTCCCGGTGCAGCCTGGATGGACGGTGCTGTGCAGCAGGGCCGCCACCACCTCGATATTATTTGCGTCTTTCTTCGGACTGCCGTGTCCGATAAGAAGAATGCTCTCCATAGACTCTTTTACTCTCCTTCATAAATTGCACAAGGTTCCCCGCCAGAGCGGGATTGCTCCTGAAATGGACATGAATATAACTCGCCAGAGTGTTGTGTGTCCTGTACCCTTCGCCCGGCAGGTCCTGTCCCGCCCGGTCCCGCACCGCGTATGTTGTTGTGAGCGGATGAGAGCCGGCAACGATTTCCGAATAGTGGAATTCATGCCCCCTGCATTTCAGGCCTTCAGCTGCGAGTAGGCAGTCTTCCCTGAATTCTATTTCACGGTATCCGAGGTGTGCCCTGCCTTCCTTCATCCTTGTCTGGAAGGGAAATACACCGGCCATGGGGAAAAGGCGTCCCTCGAAATCGTAAATCCCCTGGGAGAGATACATCATGCCGCCGCATTCCGCATAGAGCGGCTTGTCCTCCACGCACCAGGCGTGCAGGGCGTTACGCAGCGAGCTGTTTGCCGACAGCTCTTGCGCATAGAGTTCGGGATAGCCCCCCCCGAGATAGATGCCGTCCGCATCAGGTATGGTGGTGTCGGAAACAGGGCTGAAGGTGACAATGTCCGCCCCTGCTTCCCGCAGCGCATCCAGGTTGTCTTCGTAATAGAAGCAGAAAGCCTTGTCGTAGGCGACCGCGATCCGGCATGTGCTATATTGGCTTAACCCCTCCTCGCTCCTCCCCTTTTCTAAGGGGAGGATGGGTGGGGTTACTTCTTTTTTGCTCATTTGCGCTATCTTATCCACATCGATGTGTTCCATGACCGCATCCGCCAGCCTGTTTATGTCGTCAGTGGCAAGAGGGCTCTCCTCAGCCACCATAAGCCCCAGATGCCGGTGGGGTATTTCAAAACGCAGATCACGCGGCAGGTAGCCGAGGACCGGAATCTCCCGCACGCTTTCCTTCAGCCGCTCAAAATGGCTCTCCGACGCCACCCGGTTGAAGATCACGCCTGCAAGGGATGGTCTCCGGTCATTCCTTGCCGTTTTGTGCGTGGTAAAGCCGTGTACCACTGCCCCCGCACTTTCTGCCATGCCATAAGCATCCACTACGAGGACAACCGGAAGGCCGAGAAAGGCCGCCAACTCTGCTGTTGCGGGGTTACCGTCATACATGCCCATAACACCCTCCACCACGGCCATGTCCGCATCCGCGGCATGGTGTCTGAAGCACCGGAGCACTTCGTCTTCCCCGCACATCCAGATGTCGAGGTTTCGCGAAGGTCTGCCGGTTACGACCCTGTGGAGACCGGGATCGATAAAGTCCGGGCCTGTTTTAAAAGGCTGCACCCGCAGCCCCTTGCGCGTGAGCGCGGCGAGCAGGCCGAGAGTCACGGTGGTCTTGCCGCAGCCGCTGTGGGTTCCAGCTATTACCACGCCAGGCATAGCTGTGCAAGCTCCTTGAGCAGACGCATATTTTCCCTGTTGGACTTCACCGCCACCCTGATATACGTTTCGTCGAGGCCTATAAAATCGGAACAATCGCGCACCAGGATACCTTTTGCCCAGAGCGCCGAAAGGATTTCCAGAGCATTGTCCATCTTCAAAAGATAGAAGTTGGCATCGGTCGGAAAGTATTTAATGTTCAGGAGCCTGAAGCCGTCTTCAAGCACCTTCTTCTCCGTCTTCATGACCCTGAAAGTCTCGTCCCTGTAGGAGGTGTCGTTGAGGGCGGCGATGCCCGCTGCCTGGGCCAGGGAATTCACACTCCACGGCTCCTTGTGTTCTTTTACGAGATCGAGGATGCTCTGGGGGATGATGCCGTATCCCAGCCGCAGGCCCGAGAGGGCGTATATTTTGGTGAGGGAACGCAGTACGATGAGGTAGGGGTTGTTTTCCACTTCACTGATAACGGAATTATCAGGACTAAAATCAATGAAAGCCTCATCCACGACCAGATAGCATTTCAGTCGTTGCGCGGCCCCGGCGATTTTCAGGACGCTCTCCCGCGCGAGCACCGCTCCGGTAGGATTATTGGGGTTGCAGAGGAACGCCATATCCACCGTGGTCGTGAGAGATGATTTATAGGATGTTGCCGATTCATTTCCCGACATGGCGGCGATGAACTTGTCGGGGTCTATGGTGAACCCGTCTTTTTCCCAGAGGACGAAACAACTGACTTTCGCGGGATTGTTCACAGCCTTTTCATACTCCGAGAAAGTGGGCGCCGGGATCAGAACTCTCTCAGGCCTGAGCGCCCGCACCATGAGATAAATAAGTTCCGTACTGCCGTTGCCGCAGAGGATGGACTGCGCGCTGATGCCGAGATGCTTGGCAAGCCACAAACGGAGCTGCTTTGTTTCCGGGTCGGGATAATGGCAGAGCTGTTTTAAAACATCCTTTATCTCCGAGATGACGCTTTTGGGTACGCCGAGAGGATTGATGGACGCGCTGAAATCCATGATATCGCTCTCTTCCATGCCGAGCTTTTCCGCGGCCCGGTAAATGTTGCCGCCGTGGTATGTCTTGCGGTTTTTCGGGAATTCCCTTGGCTCCATTACCCTGCGCTCCTTATATATAGAATGGCTGCCGATACGGCAAGGGCCAGCAGGGAGGCGGCCTGCACGATGCGCAGCGCCCCGGCCGCCGCCTCCCTATGGTTATCCGCTCTCATCTCCCCGATACAGGGTTTTTCGACCCTCATGCCCCCATAGGTGGAGGGCCCTCCCATGCGTATCCCGAGGGCGCCTGCCATGGCAGCTTCCGGAATGCCGCTGTTGGGGCTTGTGTGCTTACTGCCGTCGCGCCTCATGATGCGCCATGACCACCGTGCAGCAGTGAACGAGCGCAGGACAGCGGCTGAGACTACTACGATAATTATACCTGTTATACGCGCAGGGATAAAGTTTACCGCATCGTCCAGCCGGGCAGAGGCCCAGCCAAAATGGCGGTATTGTTCATTCTTATAACCCACCATGGAGTCCAGAGTGTTGATGGCCTTGTAGGCCATGGCCAGCGGGAGCCCGCCCAAGGTAAGGTATATGAGAGGCGCTACAATACCGTCCGAGAGATTTTCCGCGAGGGTCTCCATGGTCGCTTTCAGTATCTCACTTTCGGAGAGGGAGGCTGTATCACGGCCTACGATCATGCTCAGGCTGTGGCGAGCTGCCGCAATATCGCCCTTGTCCACCTCGCCAATCACGAGCTGTGCCGCGCGCAGCAGTTCGCGGCAAGCAAGGGTGGTGGCGCATAGGTAAACGAGCAAGGCAGTGCCTGCAAGGGTGAGGAGATAAGGCGCTGTCCCTGAAGCGCATACCTGCGCAATATAGCCGGTGATGAAAAATGCAGGCAATACGATGAGCATGACCAGAAAGGTGCCCGCCAGTTTCCCGGCGACCGGGGTCCTGAAAATTTTTCTCAAAAGGCGTTCCGTCCAGCTTATGGCTTTGCCCATGATGCGCACGGGATGGGGCAGCCATGCGGGGTCACCGATAGCGCTGTCCAGCAGGCCTGCCATGAGCAGGACGGCGGGATGAAGTATGAGGGGAGACGGGGAAAAGATCATAGTCCCATTATCCTCTCGACAAATGCCATATCGAGGTTGTCCCGCACTGCGGCGGCCAGAGTATCGAGGGCCTTTTCCTTGAGTTTGCTATAACTGACAAGAGGCCCAAGGGGCGGCAGCGCCTTCCTCTCACGCAGGGCATTGATTATGTCCCGCCTGAAGAGGTCGTTGTCGAATATCCCGTGAAGATAGGTGCCCCAGCATGCGCTGTTTCCGGCGCCGTCCAGAATGGGCCCGGCGTTCCCGGACATGCGCGTTACTTTAAACAGCCCGACGCTCCCCCTGCTTTCTCCCATATGGATTTCATAACCCTTCAAAAGCTGATTGCCTGTTTCTAAGAGCTCATTGCCGGGAACTGGTTCCGCTTCCACGCGGCAGGTGGTTTTCTCCGTACCGAAGAAGGTCTCGATATCCAGTAATCCTAGCCCCTGGGTTTCCTTATGAGGGCTTTCCGCGCCCTGGTCGTCGTAAATGGCGCGGCCGAGCATCTGGTAGCCGCCGCACATGCCCATGATCCTGACACCCTTTTTACGAGCGCGTTTAATGCTTTCGTCGAGCCCTCGCTCCCTCAGAAAGAGGAGGTCTTTCACGGTATTTTTCGAACCCGGGATAATGAGCATGTCCGCGTTCTCTATCTCGGAGGGGTTCTGGGAATACAGGAGTTCGACATCAGGCTCGCGGTCGAGGGGATCGAAATCGGTGAAGTTCGAGATATAGCGCAGCCTGACCACTACGATCTTCACTGTCCCCAGTTCCGTGTTCCGGGCAGCGCTCAGCGGGCTTCTTTCGAGGGCCAGCCCGTCCTCTTCAGGCAGACCTATCTCGCGCAGGTAAGGCAGCACGCCGATGACCGGTTTCCCCGTCTTGTCGCGTATCATGTCGAGTCCGGGCCGCAGAATCTCCATATCTCCGCGGAATTTGTTGATGATAAAAGCCCGGATATGCCTGCTGTCCCGCCCTAAAAGTTTCACCGTGCCGTAGAGAGAGGCAAAGACACCGCCTTTGTCTATATCGCCCACCAGGAGCACCGGCGCTTTGGCGAGTTTTGCGGCAGCCATGTTGACGATGTCCACCTTAAGCAAATTTATCTCCGCCGGACTGCCCGCGCCCTCCATGACTATTACGTCGTATTGCCTGGAAAGCCGCCGGTAGGATTCCTGCACCGCTTTCCAGGCCTCTTTTTTGAAAGCGTAGTATTCCTGCGCTCTCATGGATGCGCGGACCTTTCCCTGGACAATGACCTGGGAGCTCATATCGCCGGAGGCCTTGAGCAGGATGGGGTTCATATCCACCGTGGGTTCTATGCCCGCTGCCTCAGCCTGGAGCGCCTGCGCCCTTCCTATCTCGCCGCCGTCCATGGTGATGGCTGAATTCAGGGCCATGTTCTGCGCCTTGAAAGGCGCTACGCTGAGACCCTTGTCCCTGAAAATCCTGCAAAGGGCAGCGGTAATGAGACTCTTGCCCGCGCCTGAGCCTGTGCCCTGTATCATCAATGCCTTAGCCATGCGGTCCGCCGTTCAGGAGCTTGACCACCGGGTTTTTCTCCCAGAACTCGATAATGTTTACGGCAGCAAAGTCTTGTTCGATCCTGAAGACGTTTTCAAGAGGAATGCCCATGATATGGCAGAGGAGCACCCTGTTGACGCCGCCGTGCGCCACGATGGCAATATTAGGCCCGGCTTCACTCCCGGAATGCCTGTCCATTATCGCCTCCAGCGCTGTAACAGCTCTCTCCCTGATATCCATGGTGCTCTCGCCGCCGGGAGGGCTGTGTTTTACAGGATTGCTCGCCCACGCCTCGAACTCTTCAGGATACCGCTCCTTTATCTCGAGGAAGGACATGCCTTCCCATATGCCGAAACTCCTCTCTCTCAACGCTGGCACAATGATGGGCGTGAGTCCGTGGGGTTCCGCAATTATCCCGGCGCTTTTGACCGCCCTGCCGAGGTCCGAGCAATAGACGTGTGTCAGCTTCTGCGCGGGAGTGGCCGGAGCGTTGTTCCCCCCATGAATGTCCTTCAGATAGCCCAGGTAGCGCGCGGTCCCGGCTGTCGCGATGTCCTGGACGATAAAGGCCGACGCTTGCCGTATCTGCCCGATGCCCCGCGCGGAGAGGGGGACATCGATGCTTCCCTTGTAGCATTTTGTTTCGCTGCCCTCTGTCTCGCCGTGGCGTATCAGGTAGAGGGTTGTAACCATATAGGCACCGCAAGCAATAAAAGTATTTCCGTAATTTCACTCAGGGCGCCGAAACAGTCCCCGGTGAGGCCTCCGAACTTTTTACGCGTGTACCATGCTGCAAGGAGGGCGAGCAGGTATAGCGAAAGAAAGAGGCCGCTGAAGAGCATGATGGTTTGCATTGCGGGAAAGCCCGCCTTGAGAAACTGTTCAGCGCCAAGGTACAGCACAAGCAGGCAGAGGGAGGCCGCGACCACATTACCTGCCTTTATGGCCTCTATAAAGAGCTGTCCCAGGCCGTCCTTTCTGGCCGACACACCGTGGTACATGGCCGGGACGTTTATCCACTTTGAAAAAACAGGTATTATGAAGAGCGCACAAAGAGAGACCGCCAGAGGGAATGAGCGGAGCAGATGGGTAATGAGCGTGTACTTCAGAAGGAGCGTCATGGCCAGCGCCATAGCTCCCGTTGCGCCGACCGCGCTGTCCTTCATTGCCGCCAGACGTTTTTCCCTGTCACGGTAATCGTCTCCTGTTGCTTTGACCGCCAGCGCATCAAAGGTGTCCATGAGCCCGTCCATATCGAACCCGCCATTAGAGAGCATGAGCGCTGCAATGACAAGTACGCTTGCCACCTCTACCGGGAACAGCTTCAGGGCCGCCGCAGCGGTCAGCGCCATAAGCACTCCCTGGAGTGCTCCAGCCAGGGGGAAGAACGAGGTTGAACCCGCCAGTTCCATCTGCGTGCAGGTCCCCCCGACCCTTACAGGGATGATAGTGAGAAACTGTATGGCAAGCAGTATCTGTTTCATTAATTGATTACTTCGTCAGTTACCCCGGCTTCCCCGAAAGTCGCCATTTCTTTGAAAATTTTCAGTCCCGCTTCTATCAGGAGCATGGCAAGGGCCGCGCCCGTGCCTTCGCCCAGACGCATGTTGAGGTCGAGTATCGGCTCTAAACCTATCTTGCCGAGCATTGCCTTGTGGCCTATCTCCACAGAATTGTGCGCAGCGAACATATAGTCCGCTGTCTTCGGTTCGATGCCGTACGCGATAAGGGCGCCTGCCGTTGAGATGAAACCGTCTATTACCACCGGGATCCTGTGCGCGGCAGCCCCCAGTATGAGTCCCGCAATGCCGCCTATCTCGGCGCCGCCCACCTTTGCAAGCACATCCAGAGCATCGGAGGGGTTTGGCTTGTTCAGCTTCAGGGCGGCTTCTATCACCTTGATCTTGTGCTTCAGCGACTCATCCGTTATACCGGTGCCCTTGCCGGTGACTTCCGCGACGCTTCTGCCGGTCAGCACTGAGGCTATGGCGCTGGACGGGGTGGTGTTGCCGATCCCCATATCCCCTGTGCCGAATATCCTATATCCCTTTTTCGCATACCCTTTTGCAAGGGTAATTCCCACCTCGAGGCATTTTACCGCTTCATCACGGGTCATGGCCGGGCCGTGGGCGAAATTCCTGGTCCCCCGCACCACCTTCATGCCCAGGAGGTTCGGTATCTCACCGAAATCGTAATCCACGCCGATGTCCACCACAATAACGTCAGCTCCGGCGTGGCGCGCAAGCACATTGATGCCGGCCCCGCCCCTGATGAAATTCAGGACCATCTGGGGCGTCACTTCCTTTGGGTATGCGGAGACTCCTTCGGCGGTGACGCCGTGGTCGCCTGCAAAGGTGAAGACCACCTTTTTGTCGAGCATGGGGCTGTTATTTTCCGTTATGGCCACCAACCTTCTCGCGAATTCCTCCAGCCTGCCCAAGCTCCCTACCGGCTTGGTAAGATTATCAAGATGTTTCTGCGCGCTTTCGTAAAAATCCCTGTTTATCTCTTTAATGCTCTCAACAGTGCTCTCAAGTAGACTCATAGTTTTCTCCTTTTTCTAAATGACCCTATCACTTATCACTTCATCTTCAGCGGCAAGCCCGCCGCCATAAAATATACTTCGTCCGCTATAGAGGCAACTTTCTGGTTGAGCCTGCCGGCCTCGTCCCTGAACTGCCTGGCAAGGGCGTTATCGGGCACAATCCCGAGCCCTACTTCATTGGAAACAATGAACACCTCCGCGCGGCAACTGCATAGCGCATGCAGCAAGGTATCTCCCTCTGCTTTAGTGTCCCTGCCGCCGAGCATTAGGTTCGTGACCCAGAGGGTGAGGCAATCGATGAGGAGCACCGCATGCTCCTTATCGATTTTGCGTATCAGGGAAGCTATATCGAGGGGCTCTTCGAAGGAGGTCCATTCAGAGGACCTTTCGGCCTTGTGTCTGGCTATCCTTTCGGCCATTTCGCTGTCGAGCGCCCGGGCCGTGGCGATATACGCCTTGCCTCCGGTCAAAGCGGAGGCCCTGTCCAGGGCGAACCTGCTCTTGCCGCTTTTTGCCCCTCCGAGGACGAGGGTGACTTTGCCTTTTTTGCCGCTCATCTACTCCTTCTCCGAGCCGACCATGTCTTTTTTGAACATGTCTTTAAGTATATCATTTGCACAGAACCTGCCACACATGGTGCAGGAATGATCGCTGCCGTTGCCTCTCATAGCTTTGATCTCCCGCGCCCTTTCAGGATCGATGCAGAGGTCGAACTGTTTCTGCCACTGCATGTCGCGCCGCGCCCTGGACATCAGTTTGTCGGCCTCCGTATTCTTGAGCTTTATCATGTCGCCGACATGGGCCGCGATCCTGGAGGCGATGACGCCTTCCCGCACATCTTCGGGGAAGGGCAGGCCGAGGTGCTCCGACGGGGTCACATAGCAGATGAAGTCAGCGCCGTACGCAGAGGAAAGGGACGCGCCGATGGCAGCGGTGATGTGGTCATAGCCCGGCGCGATATCAGTAGTTATAGGGCCGAGCATGTAAAAGGGCGATTCCCCGCTCATCTTTTTTTCCATGATGATGTTCGCCTCTATCTCGTTGATCGGCACATGGCCGGGACCTTCCACCATGGTCTGACAGCCCTGTTCCCTGCCGAGTTCAGCCAGTTCGCAGTTTATGAGCAGTTCCTGTATCTGTACCCTGTCCGTGGCGTCGGAGATGGCGCCGGCGCGGAAACCGTTGCCGAGACTCAGGACCGTATCGTATTTTTTCATAATGGCCACCACCCTGTCGAAATGCTCGTAGAGGGGGTTTTCCCTGTTGTTATGCTCCATCCAGGCCACCATGTAGGAGCCTCCCTTTGAGACCAGACCGCCATAACGGTAGTGCTGCTTCCTGAGCATCTCCACCGTTCGCCTGTTGATGCCGCAATGGATGGCCATGAAGCCGACGCCTTCGGCGCACTGCTTTTCGGTTATCTCAAAAAGGAGTTCGGCGGGCATGTTCACGGCAGCGCCGTACTTGTCGATTGCTTCGGCAAAGGCCTCATACAAAGGCACCGTGCCCACCGGAAGGTCTATGGCCTCCATGACCGCTTTCCTGATGCCGGGAATATTGCCGCCCACGCTCAGATCCATAAGCGTATCCGCACCGTACTTTTGAGCTATCCTGGCCTTCTCCACTTCCATTGCAATGTCTGCAATGTCGGTGGATGAGCCTATGGAAGCGTTCACCTTTGTCCGCAGGCCCTTGCCGATGCCGGTGATCTTCTTAGTCCTGACCATGTTCGCGGGGATGACGATCTTCCCCTCAGCCACCCGTTGCCGTACGATTTCCACGGCGAGTCCTTCGCTCGCCGCTACGGCCCCGACTTCCCTGGTGACTGTTCCTTTTGCTGCTTTTTCGAGCTGAGTCATGTACTGCCTCCTGAAAATAAAAAATCCTCAAGGCAAGAGGAGCCTTGAGGATTGCACCCTGGTTACTTCATCCTCGACCTTTCCGTCCACGGGAAAGGGCAGCGAGCTCATTGCCTCGATTTCCGGTTTTCTTACCTGAAATTCCGGCAATTATTAGGAGCCACGCTCCTCCCAGGCAGGTCTTCTGGCTCCCGGATTATCCTACTCGGCCGGCCTTCCCAGGATTTTCATCCCAGTGGCCATAGTGACCTTTCGTCCCCGGTTACAGCGGCGGGACCGCTCCCGAATCGGAAATTGCTTCCTTACGGGATTCCCTTTTAAGCCTTGCGGCGCCTAAGGTGTCTTATTGTAGCCGAATCCTTTATATGATTGTCAATCAGGGGGTCCCCAGCAGAGGGTCCTTCAGTCCCGCTTCTTTGAAGCCTTTGGCCCTGAAGAGGCAACTATCGCATGTCCCGCAGGGTTTCCCATCGGGTTGGGGGTCATAACAGCTCCATGTGAGGGAATAATCCAACCCCAGTTCCGTTCCTTTCCTGATAATATCGGCCTTGGTCATGGAGAGCAGGGGAGCGATGATCTTGAAAGTGAGCTTTCCCTCTACGGAAATCTTTGTTGCGAGGTTCGCCATCTGCTCAAAGGCCCTGAGGTATTCGGGCCTGCAGTCAGGATACCCGCTGTAGTCCACGGCATTTGCACCTATGAAGATGTCCGGCGCTTCGAGTGTTTCGGCCCACGACAGGGCAAAGGAAAGGAAAATGGTGTTCCGCGCCGGGACATATGTTGCCGGAATGACCTCTTCCCTCTGTTTCATTAAATCTTCTGTGCTGCCCTGCTTCGGCACTTCGATATTTGATGTGAGGGCTGAGGCGCCTATGTTGCGCAGGTCGAAATTGATGACAAGGTGGCGCGCCACACCAAGGCTTTCGGCCACCCTTTTCGCTGATTCCAACTCGCGTCTGTGTCTCTGGGCATAATCAAAGCTCAGGGCGTATATCTCATATCCCTGGGCTTTTGCGATGGCCGCCACCGTGGAGGAATCAAGGCCTCCGCTTAAAAGGACAAGCGCTTTCTTATTCTGACTGATATTCATACAATTACTCCCTGCTCCTGAACGCAACAGCTTTGATGGCGTCTAACTGGTATTCCTGGTTGTTGTCAAAGTGGAGTTTCATGATAGTTTTTCAATTAAGGTTGATTCGTAAATTTTGAAGTCAACAATTCGCTTTCATAAGCAAGATTACCCCAATCATTATTGAATTCTTTCCAAATAATTTCATCCAGCTTGCTTGTATTTCCTAAACCAACAATTCCTCTCTTCTTTAATTCAGGATCAAAACTTCCAAAGTTTCCGATTTTCATTTTTACAGAATTCGGAGTTCTGCCAATAATTTTTGCAATACGAATTATATCTGGATGCCTTGAACTAACTCTATTGAAAGGAATTTTACAATAAAGATTTAATGCAACAATTGTTTGTTCTCTTGTCCATGTGTATTTTGGCATTTTATAAAATTTCAGGAATACGATATTGTGTTTTTTTCAATGTCTGCTCCCCATCCCATTCTTCACTTCTTTATCAAAGTCGCTTTCAAATGCCCTATCCTGAACGACTCGGCAGTTATTAGAATTTTCAGAATATCCTGTTTTCTTCCTCATTCCTCTCCCGGCTTGCCGGTCAATCCCTTCGCATCTTTTTCTTCCAGTTTCAGTTTAGGCGCAGAGCTTTTAACACGCTTTTCGACCTTCTTAATATGCTCCGCGGGAGGCAGTTCTTCAGGCAGCTTTCCCCCAATACGTTTGATATTACCTCTTTCCCGACACCTTCGTGAGTCCTGATAGCCGATTGCTGGTCATTCACCCGCTCACGAGCAAGCTTGTCGCGTGTCTGCGTCATGCGAAACTGGTTCGCAGCCAACTCAGTAGTATCCATGCGATCCATAAGGTTTTCCTTTTCTGGTATCCCTTTGTGTTTTTTTATCGCATCCCTGCCAAGCCCTCCATACATGCCTTTGTAACCGGCATCATGGAAAACTCCGAACATCTTGTCATGAACTCCCGCATCACGCGCCGCACCTGATAATGCCTTGAATTCTTCGGCCGTCTGTTTGCGAAGTTCCAGACGCTCAACGTCGGCAGCAAGCACATCGGAGATTTCCTGTTTGCGGGCTTGAATAGCAAAATATTTCTGAGCATTGGCAATTTCCGGTTTTCGTGGATCACCGTTTTGTGCAATCAGATAACATGCAAAGCGGGACAGATGATAATCCGACACCTCACGTATGCTACCTGAACCAAGGCCAACCATTTTGCCGGTGTCGGCAAAATGGTTTTCAGGGATATTTCCTGATTGTTTGCAAGAGGTTAGCGCCCTTTTAACAGCATCTTCAAAGCGTCTCCATTGCGTATATCCCAAGAGGGGCTGAATTTCGCGGGCGCTCCAATATTCTGCACCATATTCATTTGTCTTCTTCAGGTCTTCAAAAGAGTTGCTTCCAATCGGCACTAAATTTTTATCTAACATGCCCCCTCCATTATCCCTTCAGCCCTATCCTGCTTTCCTCGCCCTTAATCAGCCGCTGTATATTGGCGATGTGTCGTATGTAGAGCATGACTGTGATAAACACCGCTATCATGATCTTCTCCTGCACGGGATCGATAAGATAGAAACTCAGGGGCAGGAGACCGAAGGCGACAAGCGCACTGAGAGATGAATACCGCGTCAATTTAGCTGTGAGTAGCCAGAGGATTATAGTGCATAGCCCAACAAAGGGCGAGTAAACAAGGAGGACACCCAGGCTTGTGGCTACACCCTTGCCACCTTTGAGCTTCAGAAAGATCGAGAAATTATGGCCCAGTATGGCAGCCAGTCCCGCCAGTCCCGCATCCATGACATCAAAGGAGAAAGCCTTTGCCAAAGCAACGGCCATCGCGCCTTTTCCAATGTCACCCAGCAGGGTGAGGATCGCTTCTTTCCTGCCTAAGGCGCGCAGGACATTGGTTGCCCCGATGTTGCCGCTGCCGACCTTCCGCAGGTCGAGGCCTTTGCTTTTAGCGATGAGCAGGCCGGTGGGAATGGAGCCTATGAGGAAGCAGACGGCCATCAGCGCGTAGATCATTGTATCCGTTTCCAGAAGGAGATAGTGTGCCTGACGCCGGAGACTATGGCGAGGACAAGGGCCGCGTACATGAGCACCAGCCCCACATCGTAAAAGTCCAAATCGCCGATGCCGCCCGGTAAGAGAATCAGGATGATGGAGGTCATTTGGGCCGCGGTCTTCAGCTTGCCACCTGTTTCAGAAGGGATGACAATGTCCTTTGAAAGCGCCACCACCCGCAGTGCGGTCACCACGAATTCCCTGACAATAATGATAATGGCAATCCACGCCGAGAGCCGCGCCATATCAACAAGCAGTATGAGCGCCGAGATCACGAGAAACTTGTCGGCTATGGGATCGAGAATGATCCCGAATTTAGTTATCTGCCCCGACCTGCGCGCAAGATACCCGTCGAGGAAGTCGGTGAGCGAAGCGATGAGAAATATGGTAATGCCCCAGTAAGGGTTCCCCGGTGTTATGAGTATAAAAAAGGGTATCAGGAATATCCTGCTGAAGGTGAGGACCGTCGGCAGATTAAACTTGGGCGCAGTACTCATTCACCAACTCTTTCCATTTACCGTGAGCTTTTAATATAAGTTCGCAGACTTCTCGGGCCGCGCCCCTGCCGCCTGCAGCCTTTGTCACATAGACGGCAGCTTTTTGCGCCTCGCTGCAGGCATCGGCTACTGCCACCGGGAGGCCGACCCTCACAAAGAGGGGGAGGTCAACCACATCGTCGCCCACATAGGCCACCTCCTCGTCGGATACCCCGAATTTTTTTATCACCTGTCTGTAGGCGTCTGTCTTTCTGTGGCTTTTCTGGAACACGTCGGCGATGCCCAGCTCCTGCGCCCTGCGCGCCACTACCTTTGATTCCCTCCCGGTAATAAGGGCCACCTTAAAGCCGGCTTTTATGAACATGCGGATACCGTGGCCGTCGCGGACATGGAAGGCTTTAAACTCGTTACCGTCATTATCGAGGATAATGCGGCCGTCAGTTAGCACACCGTCCACGTCGAAGATAAGGAGCTTTATCTTTTTCGCTTTAGCGGTTAGGGCGGAAGCAGACGCTTTTGCCATCGTTATACAATTCCTTTTTTAAGAATATCGTGCAGGTGAATGATACCCAGCGCCCGCCCCTCGCTGTCTGGCACCAGCAAAGAGGTTATGGATTTCTCCTGCATGATGGAGAGGGCCTTTGCAGCCAGTTCGTCTTCAGTAACGGTCCGGGGGTTCAGTGTCATGACCTCCCCTGCCTTCATATCGAAGAACGCCTTGTCCCATTTCCCTATTCCCCTCCGCAGGTCGCCGTCAGTGATCAGGCCGAGGACCTTCCCATCTTCGCCGGTCACAATCGCAACGCCGAGTTTTTTTGAGGATATCTCCATCACGGCCTTTATCATCGGCATCTCAGGGGAGACCAGGGGAAGCGCTTCTCCGGTATGCATCACGTCCTTGACCCGGATGAGCAGTTTCCTGCCGAGGCTGCCGCCGGGATGGTAAGAGGCGAAGTCCTCCTGCCTGAAGCCCCTCTTGGTGAGGAGCGCTACGGCTAAAGCATCGCCCATTGCCATGGCTGCCGTGGTGGAGGCTGTGGGCACAATGCCCATAGGACAGGCTTCTTCTTTGATGGATACGTCGAGGGCAACATCCGCTGACCGCGAGAGGGTGGAGTTGGGATCGCCGGTCATGGAAATGAGCTGCATGCTGAAACGTTCAAAATAGGGAATGAGGGCCACCAGTTCATCGGTGTCTCCGCTATTGGAGAGCGCAATGATAACATCGTCGGAGGTGACCATGCCGAGGTCTCCGTGGCTCGCTTCTGCGGGATGCATGAAAAAAGCCGGGGTGCCGGTGGAGGCCAGTGTTGCCGCTATTTTTTTGGCCACAAGCCCTGACTTGCCCATGCCGGTGACGATGACCCTGCCTTTGCAGTTGAATAGGAGTTCCACCGCTTTTTCGAAATTGCCGTCGAGCTTGCCGATGAGGGCGCGGACCGCTTCCGCTTCGATTTCCAGCACCATCTTCGCTATATCGCGCATTGTCTGCATTGTTATATCTTTATCAGTTGAACTGACAGCGCAGCCATCCCGGGGGTATCCCCTTGCGCTGGGCCTCTTGCTCCAGATTGCTCAGGTCGCGCTCTGTGTAGGAGAGTTCCTTGCGGCTCTTTTGCAGCTTGCGCTCTGAGTCATTTATTGTTTTTTTAGCTGTTTTTGATGATCGCTTATTCTTCAGGCTTCCACCCGGTACGTCATCTTTCTGTAAAGCTGCCAGTTTTTTCTCGGCGTCCGCAACGGCGTCCTTTGCTTTTTCAACTTTTCGCTGCAAGGCAGTGGCTCTTTTGCACCACTGCTCCTGTTCCTTCTGCTCCTTTGCCTTGTCCGCACTCCCGCTTTTGGCGTCTTTATGCCTGGAAGGTTTCTCCGCTGTTTTGACCTCCTGCCCCCGGTACTTTTCGAGGTCCTTGTTGGTCAACGTGGTTTCCTCTGCCGCAACCAGGGCGGGGAGCACGAACATGATGCCTGTCAGAAGTGCGATGAGAAATGTCTTTCCCATAATTGTCTATCCCTCCTTGTCCGCTGCCAGCAGGGCGTGGATGTCCCTGACCGACGTGAGCAGGCGGGACACTTCGTTCAGCGGAATCATATTAGGCCCGTCACACAGCGCCCTGTCCGGATCCGGGTGTACTTCCATAAACAGACCGTCCACTCCCACGGCCATCGCCGCACGCGCCAATGGCAAGGCAAACTCTCTCTGACCGCCGGAGGATATTCCCTGTCCACCGGGAAGCTGGAGGCTGTGGGTCACGTCGAAGATCACCGGGTACCCGTAGGAACGCATGAGGGGCAGGCCCCTGAAGTCCACCACCAGGTTGTTATAGCCGAAAGAGGAGCCACGCTCGGTTATGGACAACTGGTGGTTGCCGGTGGAGACGAATTTTTCTATAAGGTTCTTCACATCCCACGGCGCGAGGAACTGCCCCTTTTTAATATTGACTGGCTTTCCGGTTGCCGAAGCGGCCAGAACCAGGTCTGTCTGGCGGCAGAGAAAAGCAGGAAGCTGGAGCACATCCAGCACTTGTGAGGCGGCCTTTATCTCGTCCGCCGAATGCACATCGGACAGCACCGGCACGCCATACCTGCTCTTTACATCAGCCAGTATTCTCAAGCCCCTGTCTATTCCCGGGCCTCTGTATGAGGAAACTGAAGTGCGGTTGGCCTTATCGTAGGAGCTCTTGAAAATAAAGGGAAGCCCCACGCTGCCGCATATTTCCTTCAGCTTCTCCGCTGCCTGGAAAACAATTTCTTCGCTCTCGATCACGCAGGGACCTGCGATAATGAGCGGCAGATTTCCTTTGCCTACACGTATGTTATTCATAGAGATTTCCATGGTTCAATCCTTGTAACGCTGTATTATATCACCAAACAACAATGCTTTTTGTCTTATCGTCATTAATTCAGAAATCGAGTTGCATCCCATTAATCGCTTTTATTCCTTTGCTGATCGCATGGTCTTTCTTAACCCGGCAAATAACATATTCCTTCAATACTGAATCCTCGCCGTAGTAGTCCTTGAAGTAGTTAAACCCCTTGGCTGCATCAAGGGTGGGTGCACCAGTCAATTTAGCTTCAATAGCTATGAACTGTCCACCTTTTTCAACAATAAAATCGACCTCCCTGCCGTCCTTGGTCCTCCAATAGTAAAGCGGTGGATTGTTGATCCCCTGAGAAAGTATATGGCGTTGTACTTGACTAAACGCATATGTCTCCCATAGTGCCCCTGCCATTGGAGAATTGGCTATGTCTTGCCAGGAATAAAGACCCATCAAGTTTGCGGCAAGTCCCGTGTCAAGGAAATACAACTTCGGCGATTTCACAAGCCTCTTGCCAAGATTGCGGTGATAGGGCTCAAGCAAATGGATCATATGCGATGCCTCAAGCACCGATATCCACGCCTTTATGGTATTGGGGGCTACTCCAACATCCCTTGCCAGATCGGCAAAAGACAGGGTTTGTGCTGTCCGGATCGCTGCAGCTCGCAGAAAACGATTAAAGTCCCTCAAACTGGCGACATGCATGATATTCCTGACATCCCTTTCAAGATAGGTAGATATGTATGCCGGATACCAATGCTGCCGGTTAATATCTTTATCAGCGTAAAGGGCCGGAAACCCTCCGGTGCTTATGTAGTCCTCAATTGATACAATTCGACTTGCACGATCCAGTTCGCGAGTGGACAGCGGCTGAAGATTGACTATCCCGCAACGACCGGCCAGGCTTTCTGAAAGATTCTGCATTAGCGGAAAGCTTTGTGAGCCTGTTATGAAGAACTGTCCCTTCTGCTTTGCTTTGTCAACGTTCAGCTTGATATGCCTGAAGAGGTCAGGAGCATACTGCGCCTCATCTATAATGGCCGGAAGTTTCAGTGAGCCTATGAAATCCTGGGGCGCGTTTACGGCTTCCGCTGCCCGTGCAGGGTCATCCAATGTGACATAGGAAAAATCAGGAAAAAGGTGGGTCAAGATGCTTGTTTTCCCGACCTGACGGGCGCCGGTGACGAAGACTACAGGAAATTGCTTTGCCAGGTCCCTGATTAACTCTTCGGCGTCTCTCTTAATCCACATGCGGATATTATGCAGTTAAATTGCCGAAATGTCCAGCAATTGATTTTATAGATTTTCAAGCTTGCCCACAAGTATTGCACCCACATTATTCTTCCAATTCAACAATCCAAAGCTTGGTATCGCCCAGAAAAAGCGAATTCTTATCATCTAATGACATGCAGGGTATGCCCTGTGGTAAAATCAGAACATATGGAGGTGCTGGCATGGAACATAAAACTATAGGGAGATATATTGTTTCTGACCCTGCTGTTTGTCATGGTGAGCCTGTTTTCCGCGGCACAAGGATTTTGGTTGCCGATGTGCTTGAACAGGTGGCTGCCGGTATGGTGTGGGAAGCAATTGTGGAGGAATGGCGTGGGGCGGTGACCCCTGAAGCGATTGCTGAGGCAATTCGTATAGCTCGTGAAATGCTGGTAATACACGCCCCTGAACTGGCAGCGGAGCCAAGCTTGGCGTGAATGTCCTTGATGAAAATATTCCCTACAGCCAGCGTGTATTGTTGCGAAGTTGGAGAATAGCAGTTTCACAGATTGGCCATGAGATTGCCCAGCAGGGCATAAAAGACGAGGCGATAATTCCCCTCTTACACAAGTTCCGTTCAGCAAATTTCTTTACACGAGATAGTGGTTTTTATAAGCGCACTTTATGCCATGCAGATTATTGTCTGGTTTGTTTAGTCGTAAGCCAATACGAGGTGGCAAGCTTCATCCGGCGCTTTTTAAAACATCCATATTTTAATACGAAGGCTAAACGGTTGGGCAAGGTTGTCAGAGTGACCCACATGGATATTCAAGCTTGGGAGCTATATGCTGAAAAGGAAAGGCATATACCGTGGATGTCGAACGCTTGACGGCTAAAAAGGGATGTGTCAAGAATTTTGTGTAAACGCCTCATTGGGTAGTTTTCATGCCAATGGCATTCTTCCTTTAAATAGTATGGCAAACTGATTCAGCGCCGATTTCCAATCTCTTATCGGCATCGTCCATTTTTTCGATATATTTCTCAGCGCCAGATAGAGCAGCTTGAACACGGATTCATCGTTGGGAAATGAGCCCCGATTCTTCGTCACCTTGCGCAGAGACATGTTCAACGACTCTATTGCGTTAGTTGTGTAGATTGCCTTCCGGATTTCCGGCGGATACCCAAACAGCGGGATTATCCTCTCCCAGTTGTTCCGCCATGAGACGCTGATGGTCGGATACTCGCTATCCCACTTCCGACTGAACTCCTCAAGGTTCAGTGTCGCCTGCTGTACCGTCGCCGCCGTGTAGATCGTTTTAAGGTCAGTGGCCACCTCTTTGCGCCGTTTCCAGGAAACATACTTCAAGCTGTGTCTCACCATATGCACCATACATAACTGCACTTGCGTTTCGGGATACACAGCCTCTATCGCTTCAGGAAACCCCTTCAAGCCATCCACGCAGGCTATGAAGATATCCTTGAGCCCTCGGTTCTTAAGTTCGGTCACTATTTGCATCCAGAACTTTGCTCCCTCGTTCTCCGCAGCCCACATCCCCAATACCTCTTTTACCCCTTCCATGGTTATCCCTATTGCCAGGTAAATGGCCTTGTTCTGAATCTGCCCGTTATGCCGCACTTTTACCCGGAGTGCATCCATGTACACTATGGGATATACCGTATCAAGTGGCCGGTTCTGCCATGCCTTAACCTCTTCCTCTACCGCATCCGTGACCGTAGAGATCAAGGCCGGCGATACTTCTACTCCATAGATTTCTTCAGATGGCTCTGGATGTCCCGCGTTGTCATCCCCCGCGCATACAAGGAAATGATCTTGTCGTCAAATCCGGCAAACCGTGTCTGCCCTTTCGGCAGGATCACTGGCTCAAACGTCCCTTTTCGATCACGAGGAATTTTGACCGGGATTTCTCCCTGCTCCCCGGTTACGGTCTTTTTGTAACTGCCGTTCCTGCTGTTGCCACTGTTTCTGCCGTTCTGTTCATGCTTCTTGTACCCAAGATGATGCGTTATCTCGCCCTGTAAGCACCGCTCCAATATTCCCTTGGTCAACTGCTTCAACAAGCCATTCTCCCCAAGAATATCTTCCGGGCTCTGATAGTTCTTTACCAACTCGTCCAATAATTCTTCTCTGATTTCCATTTCCCTCTCCTCCAGATAGATAGGTTTTTTATCCTACCCGCTGAAGGCTGTTTACACAAAATATTTTACACCCTCGCTCAAGGTCTTACTCTCGGGGTTCTTGTAGCATTGTGGAAAATTATCTCTGGCAAGTTTAAAAGAGTGTATATGTGGTCGTTATTCCTTATTGATCTCCCCCCTTTTTTAGTGGTAATCTACTGGCATGTTGAAAAAACGGACGTTCATAAGCTCGTTAAGCCTATGTCTCGTGCTGTTTTTTGCGTATGCTGAAAAAGCGATTTCTTATCATCGACCTTTTTTAGGACAATATTGCTGCCTTTAATAACGCCCTGAACTTTCATAGCTTTCTCCTGTCTTTGATCACGTCATAGTATATCAAATATAACCGGAAGAAAGAAAACACAAACACGGCTCTCAAAAATGGCCCCATTCACATACGGCATATAAAGGTAGCGATGGACATAATCCCCGCTGCCCTTGCTATCTTCCCGCGTGAGCTCATCTGTCAAGTAACATCAGGTACTATAGCAATGAGGGGACAAATGGCGAAAGTATTAGTGTCGAGTGACTGCGGCGGTTAATAACTCACCCTCGCCCCCTCTTAATTAAGGTAAGAGTGGGAGGAATTGTTCTCCTCAAATAACCGGTGCTAAATGCATCGTCAGCGCCTCGTCGGACACAAGACGTAGACTTTTTAAACAAGTGGGTTGACCTTGTCTGCACAGTGCACCTGCCAGTCCGCAGTTATGCCGAGGCGAAATTCTTGAATACTTTGTCCCGTAACATGTATTGAGTTTTGACAATAAAATCGGCCGCTTGTATTGATATGTTCCACCTTCTCGTGCTATTTTACTCTCATGCTGAAAAAGCAATTTCTTATCAATCAAATATAAATATTCGCAGAGGTGAGGATGATGATTAATAAGAGGACTGCAATTTTCATGGTATTACTATTTATGTTATTACTGCCGTCCATAGCCGCGTCGGCAACTTCCTGCGCAACAGGCCAGATTAACTGCAATGGAACATGCAAAAACCTTCAGTCTGACCCTCAAAACTGCGGTACTTGCGGCAAGGTTTGCGGAAGCGGAATGGCTTGCAGCCAGGGACAGTGTATTAACCTTATGACTGACCCGCAGAATTGCGGCGCGCTCGGCACTGTATGCCCTCACTATGCCAACACCAGTGGCATGCCATTATGCAAGGGCGGCTGGTGCGGGTTTTCAACATGTTCAGCCGGCTATGCCGATTGTAATGGCAACCCGTCCGACGGTTGCGAAGTAACTATAATAAATGACCCGAAGAACTGCGGCGGATGCGCCAGGGCTTGCCCAAGCGGAGTGTCTTGCAGCCAGGGACAGTGTATTAACCTTATGACTGACCCGCAGAATTGCGGCGCGCGCGGCACTGTATGCCCAAGCGGAGCGTCTTGCAGCGCCGGTTCGTGCATAATACCTACGTATTCAATTTCGGGGACTTTAAAGAACTCAAGCGGCGTAGCCATATCAGGTGCTCAAATAAAGCTTGGTGGAGGTTTATCAACAACCACCGATGGTTTAGGCAATTATATCTTTAAAAATTTGCCCAAGAGTTCTTATACGATTACTGTAACAATCCCATAGCATAGTTTTTTGTGTCAAAAAGAGGGGCAGCAACTGCTGGGAGTCAAAGGGGTCAGTCCTTGACCTTTGACAAACAGGAAGCGTGACGCCGAAGCTTGAAATTATATAGGACTTTAAGAAGATAAAGCTTTGAGGTCACAAATTGTGACCTCAAAGAGCGGCATGTATAGAAATGGGGACGGATTTATTGTGCGTCTCTTCTCGATAATTGAGAGCCTTTACGGCTTTCACTCCTCTTCCAGCCCATACTTCGAGACCCTGTATATCCCCAGGATCTGCGAGGCGAGCGTCTTGTTGCCCCCGACCTCGGCAAGCACCCATTTGATGTAGGAGGTTTCCTGTTCTTCCAGGGACGGTATCCTGCCCTCTTTTTTCCTGGAGGTAACCGGGACAGTCATATACAAAGCTAAAATGTCCCACGGCAAGGACAAAAAAACTTCGGGATATACACGGCGGAAGAGTTCATCGCCTTAAGTCGATCCCCTGATCTGTCCCAACTGCGGTGGTGAAATGAAGATCATCAGTTTCATCACCGAAGCGTCCGTGATACGCCATATTCTTGAGCATCTCGGACTATGGCACCAAAAGTAGGGGCTCTAAGCCGATGAAGCCCACAAGAGACCCGCCCACGACATACGCCCTGCCTGACAGCGGGCGGGCATTATCAGCGATTGTTTGCGAGCCATATGATGACGGATGGCCCGGTTATGAAGAGTCATACGCCGTTGGGAATTAGAAAATAGCTCAGGGGTCAAAGGGGGCGTTTTATCTTTGGGGGGTCAATTTCGGGCCATAACCTGCCGGACGCAGTCG